>Ga0136643_10004537_pt1 | contig 19205 bp, 19 predicted proteins | sample TergutLab28metaG_FD_96883 | JGI IMG/M metagenome (GOLD analysis project Ga0136643, IMG submission 96883) | Labiotermes labralis P1 segment gut microbial communities from Petit-Saut dam, French Guiana - Lab288 P1 (version 3) (version 3) | ecosystem: Host-associated > Arthropoda: Insects >...
ATGTGTAAATTGTGGTGGATGTGTAGTGACTATAAATTTCGTAATTCCGGCCTCAAAGTTTCCAATTGTGGTGTAAGGCTCCAAATACACGTAAGTAATCCATTTTTTATGCATGGGATACAGTGAACCTTCTCCTATGGTGTGTAAAAATTTTGTATTTTTATGTTAGGAAATACTGCAATTTTTAAATTTTTTTCGGTACCCTTAAAATACGCCGGCTGGGGGTATTTTAAAGTTTAAATGGACGCCGGGCTGAAAGTGTTAAATGACTTTTCTGATTTAACTGACAGAACGAAAATTCCTGTACGCATTGTATTTCAATGATGCCTTGAATTGAGCTGTAGTCCATGCACCAGCTGTAGTAGTAGTAGCAGTCTAAATTGACATTCTTTAAAAGGTGTGTGGGCTTCATGTTTCATGGTTTTTAGTACATGATTTTGTACAACAATGCGAATTGTTCTGATGTGTTACCTTTGTTGGTTACTTAACACTTATTAGGGGATTGTATTTTAAATTTCGTGTGAAATCCAGTTGTCTGGTTTAAATTATTTTGAATTTCCTGTGAGCAGTATGTCATTGCATGAATTATATTTATTACATTTTGTAAGTTAAAAGTCCAAATAAAACCTGGATTTTCCCACCCTTGTGTAACAAAGTACATATTAAACCAATGTTATATAGAAGAGTTACACGGCTACATGTTTCAGCCACTATGTGGTAATCCTCGGGCCATTAAAATCCATAAAATTCAAATCGCAATTTAATTGTTTGTATTTTAATGGCCTGAGGATGGTCACTTGTTGGTCAAAACATGTAGTTGTTTAAGTCATCTGTATAACATAATAAATAGTTGTGTTGATGGTGATTGATAACTACCTTGTAATAATTTTACTGTGATTATTCCTCTGTATATATATATATTTTTTTATAATTGGCTTTATGATGGCTTGCAATTCAGTTGAAACCTGTAATGAAATACAAATTCCATTATACCTTAAAAAAGTGTTATGTTAGACTATATGCAATTATGTTTGATTGAAATATACAGAATGGGATGTCTCAAACCAAGATTTGTTATGACTTCTTGCCACAGCATTACTGTACGTGTTGAAATCAGAATCTTTCTGGTCCTCGGTAAGCCTTTCAGATACTGACTTCAGCTGTGTTTCTTTTGACCTCTTCTAGGAAAAGTGTAATGCTTGTAATATTCTTTCATACATGTTACATTATTATGAAATCTTTCTAGTGCCACTTTGGGAAAAAGCTGTGCATCGTTTACCCATATTGAAAGACGTCCAAAATCCAGTGCTGACAAACTCACCAGACAATTTCACTCCTGATGGGCGGTGGATCCTAGGAGAGACACCGGAGGTATTTACTTGGCAAAATTTTAGTACATTAGGCAGTAACACATCCTAGCTACAGTCATCACTATGCATCGGAATATATACTTATGCTTAGAGTGGAGTTGTGTTTGGTTTCTAGGTAACCAATTACTTTGTGTCTGTGGGGATGAATGGTAATCCCCTGCAAGGAGCTGGTGGAATTGGTAAAGCTGTGGCAGAGTGGATTATTGAGGGTGTGCCAACAACAGAGCTAATTCCATTTAGTGTTCAGCGTTTCCTGGATCTGCACAATAATAGACAGTACCTCCTGCAGCGCGTTAGGGAAGTAGTTGGCAGGTACTGTTAAAACTTGGGTGATGCAATTTCATCTCTCATAATGGAAATTAGAATGTAACCTCTAGTATTTTACTTGTATACAGGGTTATTTGAAATGATTGTCGGGGTTTTAACAAATTGTCATACACAATACACTTGCGATAGGAGTATATGTATTTTTTTATTCAATAGAACAACACTCCAAGTTTTTGTTACATACCTTATGGGTGCTCTATATGTGCACCCTTTGTGATTCTACAAACATCAACACGATAATTGAGTTCGTTTCAAACAGTAGCATGTCAGCGGTGATGGTTTCATTGGCAGTTCTGATTCATACCTTCAGTTCTGTGATACTTGCGGGAAGAGGAGGAACATAAACCTGATCCTTGATGTAACCCCATAGAAAGAAATCACATGGGGTTGCATCTGGAGAACAAGGTGGCAGTTGTTAAAACCCCCGACAGTCATTTCGAATTACCCTGTATAATAGTCACTGAAACAAAAATGATACTAATATATATCTGGATGTGCCAACTATAATATGACGTGATGAGGAAACTAAATGTCCTGTTAAAGGAAGAATATCAGAGTTGCTTCAGTAGATTAAAGCAGGTCTGTATGACCAGATTTGAAACCCCTTGCTGCACTTAAATACACATAATTTTTGCATCAAGACACCTTGGTTAAAATTTTTCCCTACAGATAGTAGGAGTTTTCTTTAATAGAAATAAATTGAAGTGGCTATTTTGACCTTTTAGTTTCTCTCCTGTGAAATCAATCCTCATACTTTTTTTTACAGATAACATAAATCCTGTAAATACACAGAAAGGTTGGAAATGAAAAATTACATAAATTTGTAGATTTTTCTGCAACCTAGTTTAAAATATCTTAGTTATTTTTTTCTTATCTTAATAATGTCACCATAAACTGCAAATGTTGAAGAAATGTGGTTCTTTGGTTGGTTGGTTGAAATCAACTGTAGTACTTTTATGCTTATTTCCAATACATATATATATACATATTACTGGCTGTGATACATGCAGAGATGTTCAATTTCAGACACTACTCAATTCTGTATCCACATCAGTGTGAGTACAAGTATGCTCGCAAGTTGCGATGCTCTCCCTTATACAGTGTATTGGAAAAGCGGGGTGCAGTATTTGGGACTAGGATGGCTTATGAGCGACCCTTGTACTTTGATTCAACATACAAAGGCGAGTCCTGTTAGTAGTGTACAAGTTTTTGTGGTTAAGAATCCATAAATTGGTGTGTCCTTTATATATTGATTTCCTGTTCATAGGTGGTGATCCCTTACCTGAGATGCCACCTGGAAGCTTTTATAAACCAAAGTTTTTTGATTTTATGCGTGAAGAATATTTGGCGTGCAGAGAAGGTGTAGGCATTATCGACATGTCTTCATTTTCAAAGATAGAAATTAAGGTAATCCCATAGTATATATAAATTTTCTTTCATGATTTGATGGTTGGGGATACAAGGGAATATCTCATGATGCATGGTATTCTGTATATGTGTTTAAAAGATAAACTAAGCTGTTTATACTGCATTTGTTTGTTGTATCATATTAATAGCATGGAACATCAATGGCATGAATTTAGAAACTTTCTTTTATAAACAAGTTTAAGGATACCCACCAGCACATAGCCCACATAATTATGGGAGAGCAGTTCCACAATATTCCCAGTCATTAAAAAAAGGAATTTGCTATAGGAAAGTATGTTATTTCTTGTGTTACCATTTACACATTTCACTAGATGTCATAATTTCAACCCATCTGAATACAAGCTACAACAATTTTGTGTTTCAGTCAAGTGGCAGTGAAGTAGTAGATTATCTTCAACGGGTGTGTTCAAATGATGTCAACATCCCAGTAGGTGGTATAGTACACACTGGAATGCAGAATGAGCATGGTGGATATGAAAATGATTGCATGATTGTCCGCCAGGAAGATAATTCGTAAGTTGTAACTTCATGGACTTCCATGATTTTTACCAATTCCTTCAATTAAAAGCTTTGCGCCATGACTCTGGGCTTTGGGTTTTTATCCCAAAATTTATAAATTTTAATTCATTATTGTGTATCTGTTCGGACACTGTGTGAAGAACCCATCTGTGACCAAGATACGGTGTCTTTCCTAGCCAGTACAAGTAGAAGATTTTAAATGTATAATCTTTACCACTGTACACTGAGTTTCTACACATGTTCTTTGTGCTTGTTAACTGTAGAGAAAAAATTTACTTTTCGTAAACCAAACTGTTCATAGTCTTAAACTGTACCAAAACCTTTAATTTGATAGCCTAATTTATGATTGAATAATGACATGCATTTTAGCCCATGCATTATCTTGCTGGACTTGTGCACATGTGGACATATGTTTGAGTCTTAATCAAGTAAATTTGCACAAATGCATGATATGTTTGTAGTGCACAGAAAATAAGTACATAAAAAGATATGTAAACAGACATGGATAATACCTTGTACAATGGGAACAAATCAGATAGATCATGTTTTAATCAACAAAAAAAAAAGATTATCCGCAATTAAAGATGCTAGATAATGCAAGGACCAACTGTGCTTCTGATCACTTTTTAGTAAGAGTGAAATATAAACAGAAAATAATGAAAATACAGGGTCATAAATATGAAAAAAGATAGAAATGGAATCAAGAAAAACTGAAGATCCAAGTTCTGCAAAGGAATATAGAAAAGAAATTATAAGGAAAATCGTACATAAGGGAGTAAGTCATCAGGTAGAATAAGAATGGTATAAATGCAACAAAGTATTACAGAGGTAACTGAGGAAATGATTGGTGAAATAAAAAAACAGAGAAATGAAGAATGGTACAATGACGAATATAGCGAGCCTAAAAGAAGGAAGATTGCTGCAAGACAAGCAATGATAAATAGAGATATGAAGGGGAACCCAAAAATTCCTGGAATTGTTAAAAAAATTATTTAAAATATTCGTACAAATTTGAAACTTTAGTCCACTTCAAAGTACTCCCCTGGGACTGGATATAGCGATCCTAGTGTTGCTCCAACTGCGGGAAGCATCGTCTAAAATCTTGAAGCGAAATGCAGTCAAGGGCCACCAATGGATCTTGTTGAACCTATGGAATGTCAGCAAAACGCCTCCCTTTTGGCTAAAAACAAAATAGTGGTTGTGGCCCCTCCCCCCTCCACTTGCCAGACCCCACTCCTTGCAACTTTTTTTTTGTTCCAAGGGATGAATCAGGATTTGAAAGGGAGATGTATTGCTGTTGTTGTGGAGGTTCAGTGAGAATTGCTGGTGGTGGGCCTTGACAGCATTTCCAGTGAAGATTTTAGAAAATGTTTCCAGCAGTGGGAGTGGCGCTGGGATCACTGCCTCCAGTCACAGCGGGGTACTTTGAAGGGGACTAAAGTTTCAAACTTGTACAACTCTTTTACATAAATTTTTTAAACAGTTCTGGGAATTTTTGGTGCCCCTCTCATACAAGAATAAATAAAGGAGAGTATGAAAAAAAGGAAAGAAGCATATAGAATATTTAGAAAGAAAAAAAAGAAGAACAAGGAGAAAAATTGGGGGAAATATGATGACAAATACTGTTAAGGAATATGGGAAGTTTTATATGTATATATACCAAGAATATAACTAAAGAATATCATGCAAGAAATTTAAATGTGTTAGATGAGAATGGACATTTGCTATCTGAAAAGAAAAAAGTGAGAGAGATAGATTACAGAAATATTTTCAAGGAAAATTAAGTGATAATAAACAGAATTTGATATGGAAGAAGTTGATTTTAATGTGATGAATAAGGAAGTAAGTGAACCAACATATTTGGAAGTCAGATATTTAATATTAAAGTTTAAACACCAAATAGCACCAGGGCTAGATGAAAAAATGACAGAGATTTTACAGAAAGTATGTCCAGCTTGATGGAGGAAGATACATGGTTTAATTAAGATTATATGGAATAAGGAAGAAATACATATAGATTGGCAGATGGGAGTTATATGCCCAATATATAAACAAGGTGATCAGAATAAATGTGAGAGAGACAAAGGGATAAGCTTCTAAGTTGTATACACAAAGTATTATCAAGGATAATAAGTATAACAGACTGACAGAATATGCAAAAAAAAAAGTATCGGTGTTTGACAAAATGTTTTCAGAATAAATAGGGGAACATTTGATAATATACTTATATTGAGACAAATAATAGATAAGGCATATGAGTATAACACACAATTATATGGCTTATAGATTTTAGGCAAGCATTTGATAGTATTTATAGACATAAAATGATAAAAATATTACAGTACAAGGAATGCGCAGTGAAGTTGTAAGATTAATAAGGATGACACTGGAAGAATCTCAAGCAAAATTAGTTACAGAGAACAACATGCCAGAAAGTTTTAATGTTGATGTAGGAGTAAGACAAGGTGATGCATTGTCAGTCATTGTGTTTAATTTAGTACTGGATTATATTATAAAGAAATTCGATATCAGGGAAAATATATTAATTAAAGTGGTGCACATCAATGCATATATAGATAGATAGGAATATCAAAGCCTTGGAAGAAGCATTACAGGAATTAGATAATAGCAGCACAAGAATTAAAATTGACAGTCAGTGAAGAAAAAACAAAGTATGTAGGAGTAAGTATGAAGACACACCATCAGTGTAAGCAGATAGCACTAGTTCTAGTTTTCCTGTTTAGGTTCATAATTAATGATGATAATAGCATATCAGAAGAAATAACACACAGAACTGAGAAAGGAAATAGAGCCTTTTATGCATATCAAGGATTAATGACCTCTAGATTAATTAGCAAATATACTAACGGAAGATTACGTGACAATGATAAGGCCGGTAGTGGCCATTGCATGTGAAACCTGGACATTGTATGGGACATAAATAATTTATGAGTTTTTGAAAGACAGATTTTAAGGAAGAAATTTGAACCCATTCGTTGTGAGGAAGGATGGAGAATTAGAAGTACTAACAAATTGCAGAGGCTAATAAAAGGAGAAGATATTGCTAAATGTATACAAGCCACAAAGAATAAATGGTGGGGACATCTTAACAGAATGGAACATATAAAACTAGTTAAGAAGTTCATGATTGGAACACCACAGGAATAAGAACCAAAGAATAGATGAAGAGATGAAGTAACAAATGATTTAAAGAAGCTAAAACTGAGAAATTGGATCCAGCTTGTTAAAGATAGAAAAAGTCTGGAATGGTCTGGTGCAGAAGACCAAAACCCATGTATCATTGTAGTGTTAGAAGAAGGAGGAGGAGGAGAAGAAAGAGGAGTAAAAGGACAAGAAGAAGAAGGAGAAGAAGAGGATGATGATGATGATAATAATGAAATAACAATCCTTATTAATTATGTTACAGTTTAGAATTATTATTATTACTATTATTTATTTTGTTATTTGGAAGAAATTAATTTTAAGTATGTTTCATCTGTGCTAAATTTCTCACAAACAAACTGAAAGATTTGCATAGCTGCCATGTTTTTAATTATTACAATATTTCACACAGAATTTGTACATACCAAATATCATATGCCTAGATTCTTTAATTATCACCATCAAACTGAAAGGTAAATGCATATTTCATGCTGCCTCCATTTTGTTTTACATTGTTTAAAAAATTAAGATTAATAAAAATGTTTTTTTTTTTAAGATCTATGTACAGTACATAATTTTAAGATCCTACACTTTGTGGCACTGTGTCACTCACACTTAATACATTCATGGTTGTTTTACCGGACTCTTAGGAATGTCTCCAGTGGCATAAGATTCTTTGCAAGTCATGCAGACAACACAATACAAAGAGTTTTGTAATTATGGCATTGGGATTGCATTGAATTTTGTTTGTATAATTGAAAATGTGAACTTTAGGGTATAATCTAAGTATAAAAAAATTAAAATATATTTATACAATTAAAAAATGGAAATGACGTAATTTCCGAGACATCCGGGAACCCTACCACAATACTCGCAAGTCACTGTAACCCTTTGATGAATGGTAGTAACTGTGTACCATCAGCTTTAAATTGAAAAAGTGTATTCATGGGTTCATGCGATTCTCAAAATAAATGGTGATTATTTACCGAATTAATGACTGCTCTTCATAATTAAGACATAACTGCTTCTCCATGAATATGGAGTGTGATAATACCATCAGGTATTCTTAGACAAGCCCTTATTATGATGCGGGATAATGAACTTTAGGAACCCAAAGGTTCCTTTTTTAAACATGGTGTGTGCATGCTCCTAAAAAAAAGTCTGATTCCATTTAAAGAAATTAGAATCATGTGAAGTGGTCTTAAAACTTGTTCCTCAAAATATTTGAGGGAGTTTTTTCTGTTTTATTTACTAGAAAAGAGATTGATTGTAAACATACAGTTTTCTGTTTGGACAGAAGGTTAGAAAACCCAAAGGTTTGTTGTTACAAACTTCTGGGCAAGAGTACTAACAGCATAAAATAAGCAGTGGCTAACTTAACCATAATGGTAGAAACATTCCTTTTTTTTTCATTTTTTTGTGTGCAAAATTTGTAACTTCCAAATTTCAGAAAGTAAAGTTTACTTTTACTTAATTTTTGTTACTCTAATGGCTAATACAGGGTATACTGAAGAATGTGCATGCAGTATGAATTCTTGGACTGTTTGTGACAGTTATCACTTGTGGCTGTTTCAGGCTATTCCTCTTATGCATGTTTGTTAATGTATCAGTTCAATATTGGAGTTCATAGGGAAGTGCCATATTTAGACACATTTGCAGAATTGCCAAAGTGACTATGAACTCCAACGTGTCTGTCTGTCCACTTATGTCCCATGGGACAGATTTTGGTTACATTTTGTACTGGGGAATTTTATTATAAATTTTTTTTAACAAAATTCAGGTTTGGTTAAAATTGGACTGAAATGTCAGGCACTGTACATGAATATGTAAATATTTTTATGATCATCTCTCGCTTATTGCTTCCTGGAATGAGAACTGTTGAGATAAAAGTTGAAGAGGATATTAAAACACACTTTTCATGTACATACAAGCCTCTGTAGTATATATTAGGAAATTTATGATTTCATGGAAATTCTCTCTTACCAGGTTTTAACATGTCCACCCCATCAAAAGTAACATAATGCAAAATTTTGCTATTTTGAAGAGCCATTAATAGTATTGATGTGGTCTTTATTACATCTTGTCTATAGCCTTTGGCTGTAGAAATCATCCCTCCAGTTATTGATATTTTTATGTGTACATGTATGCAGTTTCTTCATGGTGTCTCCAACAAACCAGCAGACTCGTACCTTTGAGTGGATGCAGCGTAACCTTCCTCCTGATCATTCTGTGGGACTCACTGACGTGACATCAATGTATACGGTGATAAATGTTGTTGGACCAAAGTCACGTGATCTGATGTCAGAATTATCAAATTCTGATATGAATCTTCTTCCATTTACTTACAAGAAAGTGAATGTGGGTTATGCATCTGATGTTATGGTAATGTCCTTCACTCATACAGGGGAACCAGGATACTGCCTGTACGTTCCGTCAGAATATGCTCTTCATGTTTATGACCGACTCATGACGGTAAGTTATTACATGAAATCTGAGCTCCTTAAATTTAGATTTAGATTTTCATAAAGATATAGGGGAATATTACAGTCTTTATTTTATAGCATTTCGTGCATCAGTTTATGTTTTCTCAGTAGTACTGGCTGTATATAAACAGAATTCTTGTACCCTTTGTTTATGTAAAGGTTGGCCGTGATTATGGAGCAAGGGATGTAGGTTGCCTTACACAGCGTTTCATGCGCATTGAGAAGTTCATTGCTTTTTGGGCTGAGGAGCTGACAAGTCTCACAACCCCATTTGAGGCTGGTGTAGGATATCGTGTAAAATTAGACAAAGAATACTTCATTGGCAAGTTTGCTCTCCAACGCCAGAAAGAACAAGGAGTCACTCAAAGGCTGGTATTCTTTGTTTTGGAAGATATTGATCCAGATATACATATCTGGCCATGGGGAGGAGAGCCATTATACAGAAATGGCAAATTTGTGGGGACTGTTACATCAGCTGGGTAAGTCAGAAATGTATTAATAAGAAATATTATTTTACATATTCTTCAGCTTAAAAGACTTTATTGTATCTAAACTGTTTAAACAGTATAATTCTTTGTCGGAATATATGAGATGCCACTAAGCACAATGTGCACAAATGATCCCACAATGCTATGAATTATTTGAAGTTTTCCGAAGTTCCCAATACTGTTTGGGTACTATATTTATTGTCATTTAAACTGATATTTACTTTCTCCAGAAAATGTTAAAGTTAAAATTCTGTTGTGTTGCTTTATTTTCTTTACAGATATGGATTTACACTAGACAAGCTGATATGTGTTGGTTATATTCGACACCCTGGCATAGCCAAAGGAGGTTCAAGTGGTTGTCCAATAGTTACAAATGAATTCATCATGGATCGTAATGCACAATATGAAATTGACATTGCTGGTCAACGATTTATGGCTAAACCACACATACATGCACCACATATCCCACATGTCAACATGGATTCTACCACCCATAGATACCGACCTACTGTTGTCAGTCTTAAGGCTGTCTAAACATGCATCTAAGGGGTGTGCAAGTTTTTAGCTTTTTTGCTGTGTTGTGGATGAGGTATGCATCCTTCTGGGATATTGTGCTGCATCACTGATGTTTTGACACATTGTAGTGTCTCATCTTCATGGGTTGAAATGTCCAAGAAGAACACCAGACATGTGACTACATGAATATATAGGGATGGTGTAATTGGTGATTGGCTATAATAAAGTTAAGTAGCCAGTCAGGGATGGCAGAGAGCAGACGACAGCACAAAGAATAGGAAATAATAGGTGGCGACAGAAACATTTCAGACTTCGAAGCTGAGATATCTGCCTTGCCTTGAACTTTTGGGAATCAAATATCCAGTGACAGAGCATCATATCCCAAACAGCCACCTCATGCACGAAAGAGTTGATATAGCATATCATTGTTGAGTCTTAAATTATAATTCAGAATGTAAATTATACGTTTTGCAGGCTGTAATGCCTCTCAGTGCAGATACTGATATTAGTATTGCAGCCAACTTAATGGTTTCAATTTCACATTGTCACTGTGAGTCGTATTTTTTCATGATCATCAGTACTAGACTGATGAAATTACTAAGCAAACTATGGAGAGTTGAATATTTCATCAGTTCTCGAACATTTACTTGTGTTTTATGAGTGTTTTATAGCGAAACTATGTCCTTTAGGTAATACTGTATTTACTCAAGTACAAGATGATTTTTTTCCCCCTTAAATTTCATGCTTAAATGTGTGGGGTCATCTTAAATTCCCATATGAAGTATAGAACTGGAGCATGCTGACCCAAACCAAGGCCTGCATCACCAAATCGTCTTGTGAGGATGAAAGAGACAATAAAGCATGACTCAAGTTGTTTCAATGTATTTAGATGAAAAAGAAAAACATAATGAAGCATTTATAAATTTGAATTAGGAAAGAACAAACTGTATGCTATTGTAGTACTGCAAAGTCCAGGTACATGTTACCACTCCTGGTTGCACTGTGTTTTGAGTATCAATTACACTGATTGGTAGAAGGGAGTGGTTATTGCCATGAATCTGAGTTGCTGTGCATACAAGCAAAGAATTTCATTTGGGTGGGGTTGAGACACTGTTGGGCTTTATTGTGAAGCTTTGCATCCCAAAGCATTACAGTTTGAATGATTGTTAGTCCTGAAGAAAAGCCTAAAGGTTGGGTGACCAATCAACTTATGAAGGATTGGTTGTTAGTGGTATGGAACAGAAGGCCAGGGGCAGTTCTGAGAAAACAAGGTATGCTGGTCATGGATGTGTTTAAGGGACATCTGACACCAGAAATAGAAGCTAATTACTGGTAGTTCCATGAACACAGACCTTGTGATCGTACCTGGAGGAGTGACCTTACAACTGCAGGTGCTAGATGTTGTGGTGAACAAACCCTTCAAAGACCACCTAAAGCAGCTGTACAGTGAATGGCTCTTGTAAGGGGACCATGCTTTGGCCCCAGCTGGAAGAATCAAGAAACCCAGTGTGACCATTCTTTGTCAGTGGATCATAACAGCATGGCAGTGTATCTCACCAGAAGTGACTGTGAAATGTTTTAAGAAGTGTTGTGTATTCAATGCGTTGGATGGGACTGAAGATGATATGTTGCAGAATGGCAGTGAAGAGGATGGGGATTTTAAGAGTGAGCATGAGGAAGTTGAAGAATATGGAGACAGTCACACTGATTGGTAAAGGTAGATAGAATCTCACATGCTCTGTGTGTTAAGTGTATGAAATTAATAGTAAGACATTTTATCTTAGCAGGTGCTTATTTTGGGGGGACATGTTAGATTTGATTAAATATATTTTCCTTTGATATATGTGTTTTATTTGGGGTCATCTTAGATTAGGGTAAATACGGTATTTACATCCACCTTTGTAACTTGGTAGAGATAGATTAACAGTATTGTGATATTCTCTTAACATGTAGATTGCTTGAGAACTAGTGTGTAGGCTGTTTGATGATGCTGATACAAAGAATGTGAGTTGGTTAGGGAAAGGAAATTTTACAAATTAGGTTTCTTCTCCTCAGAATGAGCTACCTTTTGTCAGGTATTTCTCAATTCTGTAAACCCTTTCTTGCAAAAGCTGCAAAATTTTTTAATATTTATAATCTATGAGCTGATAACGTCAAAATGAAATACAGTCAAAATCAGTTATGATGCGATGAAAGGCATTTAATATTTTGTTTCTTTATAACCTGGGAGTATAATGTTATGGTTGACTGTGATGAATTGATTGGTACCACAGAAAATTTGACTCTGCAGGTGCGGTGTCATATAAACCAAAGTAGTTGTAACCAGGTTCGACTGTATATTTAAGACTTCTTTATACTTTCATGTCTCCAAGCACTAAGCTGTAATTTTTGTGTCTTGAAACTTGTTTAAAAACATAATCCTAATGCAGTGGATGAAATATGAAACAAGCAATATGAAATGCTTAATAAATTTCAAGTTGTATATATTTTTAGGCTTTTAGATAAGTCTTATGTATTCCTCAGTTACACTCAAGTATACATGCAACACATCACCAAAGAAACATACTCTTAGATTTGTTAAAATAAGAGCTTCCTATGTATTTTAAAGTTTATGGAACTGAATATTATCAGTATATGAAAACAAAATTATGAAGTCTTTCATCTGTATTATATACAAAAAAATTGTTCCTACATTGCTGAGGATAGGGACAGGTGGTGAGCACTTGTGACTGTGGTAATGAACTTTGGGGTTCCATAAAATTTGGGGAGTTTCTTGACTAGCTGAAAACCGGTTAGCTTCTCCAGAAGGACCGTGTTCCATGTAATAAGTAAGAAAGTTCCTACTTCACAAACAACACATGCAGTGGACAACTTTTGAAGTTTCATATATGTAAGAAGAGTTGGTATGTGAGCACATTGAAATTTATGCTGTTTTTGCTGATTTTCAGCAAGCTGTTTGACTTACATAATGCATAATGTTTCAGAGAACAGCACGCATGCTGTGTCCACAGAGACACAAGGGGAGGAATATGTTGTGGTCTTTCACTGGTTCTTGGGTTGTGTTTTTGAAACAGTAATGGTGGGCAAAAGACTGAACTATTAACATTTTGGTGAAATAGGCCAATATAAAATTATATGGTGTGTGCATGGCTGGAGTCTAACCAGTAGTCTTGTATTAGTTTAACTGTTAAGTCATTTATCATGGTGAGTTCCTTGATCTTGTCCCTATTCATGATAATGACAGACCAATTTTAATTATGTGAACCGTGCATTGTGAAATATTAGTGTAATAAGAACCAACAGTATGCACTATTTACTTTCAGTTTATTTGACGATTAACCTCTACATGTTTCGAGCAGGTTTACTGCTCATCAACAGGAGGTACTAGTCGGTATATACAGCAGTTGGTATGTATCATGCATTTATGTTTGCTGGCTGCTAGCAGGATTGATCCTGATGATGAGCAGTAAACTGTGCATCCTGTTGGTTCTTATTACACTAATGACAGAGCAATTTGAGCCTTCCTGCCATAATAATAGAAGGTTTATAATTTATTATTATTATTATTATTATTATTACCAGGCAGTAGGTCTCATTATGTGGGGAAACTGTGCATTATAAGACACAGGACACAGAAGAGTGGAAACATTCGCAACTGAAGTATATTACCGCATGATCCCATCATGCAAGTGGTGTGAGATCATCTGTGCTGTAGGCCGCATGACCACTGAAATCAACTGTCAGAGATGAAGAAATTGCTTCTGAAGCAGTCACCAAAGAAAGTGATACACACACACACAACTACCGCAGTGTTAAATAGAAGCTTCAGATACAAACTTTTTCAGTACTGTCTGTACTGAAATCAGCCAGTATATACTGTCAACCTCTGATATAACACCACTCTCACTTAGTGCTCAAGAAAGTCTGAACAAAATTCCCTGTTATTTTAAAATTGTGAACCCTTGATACAGCATCACTCCCGCTAGCTGCCTTCTGCCAAAGAATGGTAGTGTCATGTTGGAAGGTATGTAAGGAATGTGGATAGTATTGGCTAGGATTTCTGCCTTGTAACATAGCATGGGTCAGCAGCTGCTACCTATGCACAAACATCAATCATCTACACACTACAGAAATCTGTTTTACCTTTTTTGGCAGCCAGTGTGTTTGGGACTGGTGTTTTCATTGACTGAACTTTTAAACTGGTACTGATCTCATAACCCCAGCTTCATTTTGCCTCCTGTTTGCCCCGCTTTTTCACCTGCATATTTCAAATTAGCAGTCCTAGACTTTATAGATGACGGCCTGGAAAATGTTATGCTTAGGGAGACCAAGTTCCTTTAGCTTCCCAGCAGGATATGGCCAAACAGTTTTCCTCATTATGGGATGGCCCTTCAGTTGACTGTTTTGGCAATATTTAATGAAAAGAATAAGTGGCAAAATCTATAGAATGTTAATATAAAAAAGGTGAAAAGTGCAACACTGGAGAATATGTTAGTTAAATGCTCAAAATTGTACCGCAACAAATGAGCTTACTAAGAAAGGGCATAGCTGATTTGCAAGTTATGTACATTGCTACTACACAAAATGTTCTTATATTATCAGTATATTTTTATCATGTTAAGTAACTTTTATCATTTAAAAACATTACAGGATTGTTATACATCATCACCCTCCATAGAATGCCATAGATCATGGAAAACAAACAGTGGCACTGTATTGGAGGTTTGACTTTATACTGTTTTGCAGCAGATCATGCATTAATGTTAATATTGTCCATCATTATGGTTTTACAGAAATATTTTGATAGACAGATTATGCAGCAACAGAGGTTGTGACACCCAGTATTAATAAATATATCTAAAGCGTGTGTAATGCAGTAAATGAATAGAGACATTTCTCCATATTATGTAGCAGATAAGGTACAGATATCATATAAAGCTTGCCCATATTGGATACTATTGTATCTGGTTATTTTAATTAATATTAAGTAATGTTTATGGCAAACCATGGTTTATTCTGCAAATTTTTTTCCATTCATTTAAATAGGTCATTAGTAGCAGATTTTATTAAATAATTCAGTAACTAATAGAATAATTCAATAATAAATATCTCTCAGTCTGATGTGCTTTGCATCTCATGCATGTTGCATATTTTGGTCCTTCATGTAGAACAGAAAATGTCTTCACTTATGCCTCCCTCATGACTGCCAGCTTGACAGCAATCCTGGAAAATCTGGTAAAATGTATCGAGACACTCCATGTATGCCTTTTTTTTTTCCTCATGGCAGTATCAGACTGTATCTTTGGCAGCTGAAATGACCAGAAAGAATCTTAATTTGATTCATACCATTGTCATATTAATAACAAAGAGGAAAAAATATGTCTGTCACGACTAAGCTTTTTATTATATTACATAATAAAAAATCTTTTGTTGAGATAAAAGTCTTTCTTTTTATGACCAGAAGGAAATTTGTTTTTCCCATCTGAATTCTTTAAAATGTGAATTACAGTCACATTTTTTAACAGACGAGTAAATGAATTTATGACTTTAGAGTGACCTCACAAGCACTATAAGCAGTGTTTAGTTTGGTTATGTTAACTGTACACTTGTTTAATGTTATGTGGAAATGTGCAGACAGGAGTAAAGCTTTGTGTTTTTTGGTTTAGAATGTTCAACTTGCATAGTACATGTTGAAGATCATACTTTGTATGTACACTTTGTAAATATATTACATACATTACTGAAATTTGTAGTAACAGATTCTTAACTTGACACTGTTTGCCATCAGTTCCAAAAGTGTCACAGAAGTGTCATGCAACTTGTTATTTTACACAGAGAAATTAGAGAAGATGATGTATATCACCAGTTCCTTCTATTAAAACAAGAAATTAGCCTATGGTTCCATTATATCTGAGTAAAACAACTGTGGAGCCAATTACTGTACTACTTAATTTTCAAACAATTATGTATTACATCATGTACATACTTGATTGCATTTCATTTCTAACATTGTATGAGCATATAGTCAGTGCTGTAGAAAGGAATGTGCATGTTTGTAATAGTTTGTTCAGAATTGTTATGTTAATCTTGGTTTGTGGCACCACTTAGTCAAAGTAACTATATATTTCATATGAGTTCATTGTGGTAACCAGATCTCACACCTTATGACACTTTATTATGTATATCATTTTTTGTTAGTCTTCTTGGCTAATGTTGTGTTTCTTATGTTGTATTATGTTTGGTTAAAATTATGTAAATTTATCTTTTTAAAACTATTTTTTTTATTATAACTTCCCTTGCAGTTTAATCTGTGGTGTGGTTAACACTAGTCTATCCCCACCAATTCATATTATTTTAAAGCCTTGGTTTTTAACAACCACGCAGTGATGCTTGTGTAAGCGTAGTGTGTCACAACGTGAAATGATCCCTGTGTGACGCACAGATGATGGTTTTTAAGGACACGGGATAACTTGAGCTGCCGATGATAATATGGTTGCGCTATGAATCATCGGGTTTGTTGCTGTAGGTAGTCACTGTGTAGTTGTTGAAGAACGAACATGGAGGTGCTCATACCTGCCATAATACTTGAAGACGAGGAAGATGAAGATGTGCAATGGACATTTTGAAGAAAAGAAAAGATGAAGGATACTACTCTGCTTTGATAGGAAGGTATTTGCTGGACAGTGAGATGAAATTCAGGGAATTTTTTCCAGAGTTTTGAGGGACAATTTCCATTTAATCTTGACAGAAATAAAAGAAGACATAAGAACTTGAAGCTGCAATCAATGGCAGACACCGATTTCAGCTGAACAAAAACTGTGTCTTATGCTGAGGTACGTAGGCAAACAAGCAACAATATTTAACATAGTTTTATTAATTATACTTATACAATCAGTAATAACCATAACCCAAAAACGTAAATATACCAATCACTTGAACTTGAACTCATCAGCAAAGCTGGAAGTGAGGGGTCAAATTCATCATTTGCACTGCTTTTCTCTCCCTTTCCATTCTGAGGAGATGGTGTTGGTTCTGAAGGAGACACGTGGCTACTTGAATCAGTTGTTGGGCTTGGAGAGGACAACATTTGAGGAGATAACTGGCAGGGTGCAGGGAGAACATTACCGTGACACGAATAACAGGGTACTTGGAAATTAAATGAAGAAGAAGAAAAATTGTGCAAAGGAAAACCCGAACCTCTTGCCTGGTTTTACTCATGTAGAGCTTTTGCTTCCATTTGTGCAACCAGCTGACAAATTTTCCCTCTTGTTTCTGTAATTATACTGGGATGGAACTGCGTAAGAGTTTGTGCCATACTTTTGAAGAATGTAAAACAGGATTATGATATTTTGCTGCTTGTTTTTTCTGCCATTCTTTTACGAATTTGCAGTCATTCCTCACGGCCATGGAAAATGTCTGCCAGAGGTTTTATCTTTCTGGCTACAACTTTGTCTTTTCTTTTCTTATCCTTCACTGCGATTGCTTTCGTTTTGCAGATTCTGCCTCAAACTGCAATAATCGCAGGATTAATGTTCTTTAAGTGATGCACTTACACCATCATATTCAACCACTTCTTCAACAACTTCATCGTTACTGTTTCCCTGTCCCTCTTCATTTATTGAACCATGATCAAAACTGTTGTTGTTGCTTGTGGACAGCTGTGTCTCACCTTTGTCTATAGTACATCGTGACCTGAAGCAACATAAGTCATTGAAATAATTAACGTTCTCACCAAATACGGAAGTAAATATAATTTGCTTTATAAATTACCATCTGTCCTGCAGGCAGCTATCCAAAAATTTCAGATATTTGTTGTATTTTGATTTTACTGGTGCAGCACATCCTGTCATTTTCTTATTTTTTTTTATATGAGTCCCATATGGTTCACTGTGTTTTGCACTCATCAGCTCTAAAGAGTGAAAGAAAATACCTAAGTGCCGCGAAGTCCTCTTTTTTCAAAGGCATTATTATTAATGTTATTACAAATATTTTTATTACTAGTCCTGACTATTGGGACACCTGGCTACTGGGGAGTCGTACAGATCTATAGCCTTTTTAGTTTCAAATCCACCACAGCTGGACAAGTGTTATTATTCGACATACTCTCAATGCAGTCTGTGAAAGACTACAAAAAGTGGCTATTCCAGAACCTAATGAGGAAACACTAAAGCAAACGGCAGATGGATATTACAGAAGATGGCACTTCCCTCATTGCTGTGGCTCAATCGATGGAAAACAAATAAGAATAATTTGCCCAGGTAACTCTGGGTCACGTTATTTCAACTACAAGGACTTCTGTCGTTATGCTTGCTCTGGTTGATCTTAACTACAAATTCTTGGCAGCTGATGTTGGTTCTTATGGAACAGAGGGAGTTGCTGGGATATTTGCTAAGTCACCTCTTGGGATTAATGTTTCAAGAGCTATTAAATTCCTGCCACAAGGACCTCTTCCAGGATCACAGACAGTTTTACCTTGTGTAATTTTGGGAGACAAGGCTTTTCAAGCTGACAACTGCACTGATGAGACCATATCCTCATGACCAAGCAAAAGCAGATACAGACAAGGTTATCTACAGCTACCGACATTGTCTTGCTAGAAGAACATGTGAAAATGCCTTCGGTATTGTGCCAGTACTTCAGGATCTTTTTTACACCTGTAGCGGTGGATCTGGACACTACTGTCCGTATCGTTACGGCGGCTTGCATAGTTTATAATTTCTTAAGAGACGAACGCTCTTTATCTTCTTGTGATGAGACACCATCCGTTGTCATGGACCTTCCACGTAACATACAGCCATTGCGCAGAAGAAAAGGAAATGCTGACTTTGAAGCATATAATGTCATGAACCAATTTCGAAAGTATTTCTGTAGTCGGGAAGGGCAAGTGGCTTGGCAGTTAGCTCATGTAGAAA
>Ga0136643_10004538_pt1 | contig 19200 bp, 16 predicted proteins | sample TergutLab28metaG_FD_96883 | JGI IMG/M metagenome (GOLD analysis project Ga0136643, IMG submission 96883) | Labiotermes labralis P1 segment gut microbial communities from Petit-Saut dam, French Guiana - Lab288 P1 (version 3) (version 3) | ecosystem: Host-associated > Arthropoda: Insects >...
AATGACTTGGATTGGACACACATTACTTAAAGAAACAGGAGCAATAGAGAAAACTGCATTAGATTGGAATCCTCAGGGATATAGAAGGAGAGGTAGGCCGAAGAGAACGTGGCGAAGGACAATTGAGGATGAGATAAGAAGCACAAGAAGATCATGGAACGAGGTCAAGGGAATAGCTGGAGACCGCAATACCTGGAAGCTCTTCATGGATGCCCTATGCTCCACAAGGAGTGAAAGGATTTGATGATGATGATGATGGTAACTTATTTGTGCACAATGCGACAAACTGTATATTACACTCTTTTTGTGTTTGACACAGTGCAGTCTGGGAAGTGATGATTTGCCATATTAGTCAAGGATCGTTCGTATTTTTTAAATTTTTTTTTGGTTTTAATTAACACTAAATTCTTCACCCCAGTTTTCGAATCATTTTAATGAGATTACTTTTTAATGAAGGGCTTAACTGAAAAACCCTGCCAGAATTTGTTCTTACAAAACATGGTTGTGTGAAAAACAAAATATTTCGTGACAAACCTTCCTTTTGTGCTGCCTTGACGATTCCAGTAACGGCGGAATTTTTTAAAATTTACGACAAGCTTTGCATAGAGGTCCCAAAACAGTAGATACTCCCCTGCGTATTGTCTACTAATAATGTTTTAGGGATGTTTTTAATTTACTGAGACCAAGCTGGGTAAATATTCTGAGCTGCGAGTAAACATCAGATATCTTGCGAAGCCGAAGAAAATTTGCACCGAAGTCTTCAATTTGTTGCGTGAGGCGTAAGGAGAAGACGCCACATTAACAGCTCAAGTGTTTGAATGGCCCAGGTTTTCAGAAAGAACAGGAGATGTGTAAGAAGACGAAAGACATGGCCTTCGGGTAAAGAACTGATAAAAATATAAAGAAAAAGTTGAGAAATCTTTGAGAACAGACCGTCGTAGACATCTGAACGATAGCAGAGGAATTGGACATGGACGGATGAAGGGCAAGGCAAATTTCAACATTTAAAAAAAGTGAGATAAATTGATTTCAAAGAGTCTTGATTGACGGTATGAAGATGAAAATAAACAAGTTAATTTAGAAGTTTGGAGAAAAATAAATATTTTTAAATGCCATTATAAGTGTGGTCACCGGGTTCGATGAAGCTTAAAATTCCTGTGCTAAGTTGAAACAAATCTTAATCTATTTGAAGAAAACTGAATCTCCAAGACCAAAGAAATCTTGAATGTAAAAGTAAAAAAATTTTAAACCAGGATGGTGTTCTCTGATGTCAAGGTAATCACCATATCTGAATCACACTGCGAGCCAACAATTCTACATTTGATTTTAACAAAGTTACAAACACAGTTCCAAAAAAAATGCCAGATTTGTGGAGTCGCAGTTGGCGTTCGTACTAAGACAACACCCTGATGAACAAATGGTATTCTGTCCGCCATAATCTAGTTGAGGAACAAAGTAGGTTACCAGCACTGGAACATGATCTGCACTCATCAGATCTTGGCCCGAGTGACAACCTCACATTCACACCACCAGATATATGAGTATTGTGTTGAAACGAAGTGCCTGTTTTACCCATAATTTTGACGACTGTATTTATCTGTGTGTAATGACGTTATGGACGAGATGTTTCGGTGGCTGCTGATATTGCCTCTGTAATTACTTTATTTACTTTAAGCATAAACACCTTGCAAATAATGGCCACTTTCACATATTGGTGTGAAATGCATCATGTTAAGTAACATTGAGGCGAATTCGTGCAACCATTGTTTCAGTGGAAAACAAATAAGTATTACATTCTATGAGTATGTGTTTGTAGCCTTAGGTATCCAACATGCAATGCGCACGCGCCCTATTATATTGTCATCTGTGATCTTCAGATATGTCACCCCCGTTGTGTTTAGTAATGCAATAAGGAGAGGATTTTTAATGAGTCTAAACACAACTAAGTTTGCTAGATGTTATTACTTTAAGCTGACGACATGTTTCGTCCCCTGCTCTGGGCCATCTTCAGGTCACAAATGTATATATTCGAGGAAACTATACAGTATAAGTCACAAAATATATCAATCTAAATTACAAAGAGATCTCGTTTTCGTACAATATTCTGCTGTTGTTCGTGACTAGGTCAAGATCAGGATATGTCATAAAACATAAGAATATAATATTCATATTTACAGTACGTACTTAAACTAGAGTAGTTGAAGAGAAAGAACATTGTCACTGTATCTTCAGGATGTGTATAATTTTCAGAGTACTTTTTTATACCCCGTAATTTTGGGGTCGTCTGTCTTGAAAAGTGTGATTTAGTAAACATAAGTTATATAATTTGAGTTAATGGGATAAGTAGACACATTTTAGTTTGAAAATTCCTTCTGCGATGCAAGAGTCGTAGGTTTAGAGGTTGTAGGAAATCTGTTGTGGTTATCTGAGGATGGGAGCAGTGTTGACGGTTTTCGTAACTGTGTGCCGTCGACATAGAAGTCTGTAGCATTTTCTGTCTGTCGTAGTTGGGAACGTAACGCGTATTCTACATCGTTTTGGAGGTAGAAGTGTTCCGGTCTTTTGTTTTTCTGTTTAATTCACCTCGTTCTTATACATTTTAACACAGCACTTCTACCACTGACGAAGTCCTGTGATGCTCTTATGGTACTATACAACCAAGTGCAATGGACATAGGCATATTCACAAAGCTTCTATCACAACTGCAAAGGAATGAAATCTGATTTAAGAACAGAACCTATAATTTTCAAGTGAGACATCCCATTGTGTTGAATATAAGCTAAAGTATAATATAAAATGAATATAACACACATATACACAAATTTATGTTTTATTAGTTTATATTAGATTATAATTCCAGCTATATGTTTTGGCCCAATCATAAGGCCATCTTCAGGCTGATCTCTGAAGAGGTGCAGTGTACAATTGATACTGTTTTAAATTTACGAGTTCTCGCATTACAAGAATTGGTTAAAATAATTGTGGTATATTTTATAAAAATGCACAGATAAATATAACTACAAACTACGTCTGATTGAATACCACCACATCTTCAGCACGATAATATTGATCATACACACGATAAATCACCTTTCCAGAAAAACGTCACCACCATATTTTAATACGAAAGAATCCCAACCACTGTATACCCCAGTAACCATCCTGTCACTTTTAATTTATCTGCTTCTAGTGCTTATTGTATAAAGTACAATATTTGAATTTTAATCTTAAGGATTTTATAAAACACACCACGATTATTTTAACCAATTCTTGTAATACGAGATCTCGTAAATTGAAAGCATTGTCAATTGTAAACTCCACCTGTTCAAAGATCAGCTTGAAGATGGCCCTACAATTTGGCCGAAACATGCAGCTGGAATTATAATCTAATATAAGCTAATAAAATATAACGTTGTGTATGACTGTATTATATATATTTTATATTACATTTTAACAGGACCTATATTGACACAGAATGAGCACAGTAATGATACAGCACTTGATTTCTGGCGAAATTAACTGGATCACAAAATGCTATTGTGAATACGATTAACAAGACATGTAATGCACGTGTAATGTAACACTGAGGCGCGTTCGTGTGACTACTGTTGCGGTGGAAAAGCAAAAATAATTACGTATTGTGAGTGTGTGTTTGTAGCCTTAGTTACACAGCATGCAATGCACAAGCGCCAGATTGTCATCTGTGGCCTGCCCCGCTTTACATTATTTTTCCACATTGTCTCATAAACGGTACGATTTTCGGAAACAATGGTTATTTCGTTTTGATTTTCTCTAAACATTTGTCTGGAACATTTCTCATTCTAAGAAGAACTGGGCGAGATATAACAAAAAATGTCTAGTGGTCTTCATGCAACGTACCTACTATTCTTATCAAATTTTATTGAAACTTGAATTTTCTTGACAGTTTTTTTCGAAAAATATTTGCGGCCCTCGGTCACCTGAATAGTTTCAGTAGTGCAATATAACAGACAATAGGTCTGCAGAATATGATATGGCAACTTATTAGGAAAAAAAATATTTTCAAGCTCTAAATTATCAATTTTAAGACGGCGCATAACAAAACCAATTACCTTCATGTTTTATCTCTGTCAGTAGGGCATACTACCCTGTCATTCAACCGCACTTTTAGTGTAACACATTGTTCGTAAATAAAGCGGTTCTGGTTAGTTCAATCCCCTTCCATTTTCAATACATGTTACACAGTTGCGGTCCTCAGGCGAGTCCTTAAAAAATTACTGGGCCCTCCTGTGGGTTTGAGTTGGCCAGCCCTGTGTTACAAAATTGTGAGAAACTGTGTTTTGCACTCTTCTGGGATATGACACAGTACAGTCTGGTAGAGACAGTTTCTTTGGAACGTTAGAACGTACCTACCAGAGTACATTGCGTCACAGCCCATTAGACAATGGTATGAATGCTGACAGCTGCAAAGACCTCAAACTGTGTATAACAGATCAGCAGCTGAACAACATCCGGAAATAAAGCTGTTACCGTTCACCCCAACTTTACACTACTACATCTACAACCTCAGCCAAAGCCATGAATGCCATATCGACAGCAACTGCAATGGCTACATCATTACTATATCTATGTGGTACAGTAAATTTTATATTATTATATTTTTACAGGAGAATAATTACTCACGTTTGTAACTTACTCCTTATTGGTTACGTTTCAGTTTGGTTGGTTCTAATTAATAATTTTTTTTTTCCACCCTGAACTTTCAGAAACACTAACGAGGCACTGTCTAAAAAAAACTACTGTTGAGAGCTTGGAAATAAAAAACGGTTTGCTAAAATAACGCGTAATGTCTCCATAAGACCGTTCGTCACAGAAACAATCTAATGTGCGATAAGGATAAACCCCTAATAAAAAGATTATCCTTGAACAGGCAAGGCATACGAGTGGCTTCATTTTAAAGATATAAAAAGTGTCAAAAAATATTACATGATTTTATCAGTCAAAGTGTTACAACACACCAGCTCCTACATGTTTCAGCCCACATTGGCCCGTCATCAGGAAAACACACTTGTGTAAACGCTACCGGGGTAATAGATCTGACCTCAACTATATCCTACTCCCGGAGGCACTGTGGGCTGTATAACTTTGACGGTCCTAACCTCGTCATCTATGTCTTCACAATCCTGATAGCGCTGTCACCATTCAGTTTTGAATTTGGAAGTAAAAAACCGACTACTTGTACTCTTATCGTATGGTCTTTAGAAATACAGCTTGCGTTCAGTTCTGTTTAAAATCTCGCATATTCTGTTTAAAATCTGGTAAAATCTCGTCTACCAAAGCTATTTAATGTACAAAGTTAGGTGTAACTACACAGATTTGCAGTTTGTGTTTACAAATTGAAGTAGAAAGGTTAAAGTTTAATAGTCAATCAAAATAGTTGCATTATCCCACTTTCAATACAACCCAGTATAAAGTTAAGGATTTAGAATTTGGATCTCAAATAAATTTTACCAGTCAATGTTATCCGAAATTTGCTCAACTTGTCGTGGAGATTACCAAAGAAATACGAAATTCTAAGTACATTTACCACAGCTTACTTTGTGTAATTAGAAGCCAAACGTGTCTCATACACATAGTAGTGTTACTTCTGGATATCGTGCCAAGAGCCTTCTTCACTTGTAAAATCTCGAGGTAAATCGTATTCAGGCGAGTAAAACAATTAAGTGAGTAAGGCCAATTACCTTATAGCACAGGGTAATATAGAGGGTGAGGTGCTTAACCTGTTTAATCATGCATATTTCTTAGTGCAGTGAATTCCTGATTCTAACTTCCTCATTGCCAACGTGCAGTGGCTATGTCACTTAAAAGTGTAATTAAAATTTTCAAATTTTACATTCAAAATAGACGTTCATTACAGTTGTAAAAATAATTGCTTGACATTTTCTGCATGCAACAGAGCTGTCGAAAACTCCTCACTACGTAATAATTACGTAGGAGATCGAGTGAAGTACTGCCGCGGGTAGTACTTCGCTTGTTTAGCTGGATCAATTATTATGTTCAGTGCACAATTCGATCTACTACACCGAAGAGTTCTAGGTAGCTCTGTTATACGCAGAAAATATCAAGCAAATGTTGATACAACTGTGTCCTCCGTGATTACGGACCAGTGAGGACCGAAACATACAGGAGATAATGTGTTGTAATATTGTGACTGTAATAAAATTGTGTGCATTCGTTGGTTTGAATTGTAATAATTGAATTATAATGCACGGAATGGAGAATGTGAAATATCGAAATGTATCTAAAATTATGATGATGTGAAGACTGTGAGAAAACGTCTTAATGACAATAACCACTATCATCATAACTGGTTATAGCATGTTTAAATGATAAATTAATATAATATACAAGGCTGTGTAGTAAAATATTAGGAAAATATATGATTACAGATAAGCCTAAAATTTACACCAAATATCTCATTCTGTATAGGAACTAGACTCTGGTCTGGATGGAAAGGGATATAATTTCACTCCCCAATACGTTTCATAGAATAGTGTTTAACGAAGCAAAGGAAAATTTTACTTTACTTGAGTACATGGAAACATAAAGTTATCAACACATCTTATGTAGAATTGTACCTATTATTTAACTCTATATGTTTTCAAAAGAATTGAGCTGGGCGAGCATAGTCTGTCAATTACCAGGGTATGGGCTGGACAATAAAGGAAACGTGGTTCGATTGCCGGCTGCGATAAGAGATTTTTTTTTCTACAAAGTATCCAGACGGAGTCTGGTTCCCACTCAGCCTGCTATTCAACGAGTATCGGTGTTTCTTCCTTCCCTGGACGAAAAGAGGAAGAGATGTGAAGCTGACTCCTCACTTCCCTCCGATTCCGAAATTAAGAATGCGTGGAGCTCCACCTTGAAATGTACAATTTACTTACTTACTCCATGTAGCAGAGTCCTTCTTGAGAAGATAACCGGTTTACAGCTAGTCAAGAAATTCCCCGCATTTTATGGAACCCGAATGTTCATTATCGCATTCACAAGTGCCCGCCATCTGTCACTATCCTGAACCAGCTCGATCCAGTCCATACCCCACATCCCACATCCTGAAGATCCATCTTAATATTATCTTCCCATCTGCGCCTGGGTCTCCCCAGTGGAATCTTTCCCTCTGGTTTCACCACCAAAACCCTGTACACGCATTTCCCCTCCCCATATGCGCCACATGCCCTGCCCATCTCATTCTTCTTGATTTTATCACTCACACAATATTGGGTGAGCAGTACAGATCATTAAGTTCCTCATTATGTAGTTTTCTCCAATTCCCTGTTACCTCATTCCTCTTAGGCCCAAATATTCTCCTCAACACCCTATTCTCAAACACCCTCAGCCTACGTTCCTCCCTCAATGTCAACGACCAAATTTCACACCTGTATAAAACAACTGGCAAAATTATATTTCTGTATTTCTTTAAATTTTTGGATAGCAAACTGGAAGACAAAAGATTCTTCACCGAATTATAGCAAGCATTTCCTGACTTCAATCTGCTCTTAATTTCTTCCTGAATAGAATTTTGATTTGTTAAAATTGTTCCCAAATATTTTAACTCTTACACTCTTAGAAAGGAATTATTATCAGTTTTCATACCGTGACTTGTCATGCATTCTAATCTCAAGATATGACCATGTACTTAGTTCTATCCGCATTTACTTCTCGTACAATCTCTTTACTAGCCACTATCAAAAGTTCTGCGTTTTCCTTTACAGTATTACGCTTCCTCCCAATATATTAACATCATCGGCGTAAACCAGAAGCTGGTGTGTACCATTTAATTTCAAGCCATCCTGGTTTACCTGAACCCGCCTAATGACGTACTCTAAAGAAAAGTTGAAAAGTAATGGCGATAGAACATCTCCTTGTTTCAGACCATTCCTAATAGGAAACATGTCGGACAAATTCTTGCCTACCCGGACTCTGCTGTTTCAGTAAGACACATTTTTAGTAGCCTTACCAGTTCAAGGGGGATACCAAACCCAATGAGAATATTATATAAGAACTCCCTCCTAACTAAATCATAAGCTTTCTTGAGGTCTGTTAAGAGTTGATGCACTGCTTCATTGTATTCCAATTTTTTCTCAAGTATTTGACGAACGCGGAATATAAGATCAGTAGTTGACTTGCTGCGTCGAAATCAACATTAATGATCCCCAATAATTTCCTCTGCACATGGAGTTAACCTTGACAGAAGTATGTTGGATAAAATTTTGTACGTAGTTGGCAAAAGTGGTATGCCCCTATAATTACTACAATCTGTTTTATCACTCTTCTTATAGATAGGTACTATGATCAACTCCTTCCACTCCTCAGGCAATTCCTCCTTATTCCAAATAGAAATAATAAGTTTATGAATCCCACAGTAATTTGTCTTATCCCCTGCTTTAATCAACTCAAATGGTATTTGATCAATACCCGGTTATTTGTGACTTGTCGGTTTTTCAATAGCCAACTCAATCTCAAAGGCACTTGGTTCAGGTACTAGTGATTCTGTTGTGTGTATTTCTGTCTGCCTAACATCATTAACCCCATGCACATTCAATAACTGGGAGAAATAGTTCCTCCATCTAGCCAAAATACTGTGGGAGTCTGCAACCAAATCACCTTTGTCATCCTTCACTATATTAGTCCTAGGCTAGTAAACTTTCTTAAAGTAATTAATGCCCCATATACAAGTCCCTAATATTTTTTATCTTACTGTTAGTTTCAAGATCCTCAATTTTAGCTTTCCGATATGCCTTCTTTTTGTTCCTGAAATGTCTGCTAGCATCACGTCTTACATTGCTCAGATTATCTACATTACTTTGGCTTGGGTCATTTATCCACTGCATTTTAGCATGCTTCCTTTGATCTAAGAAAACATGAACATTCTTCATCAAACCATGGTTTACACTGCTTCAATTCTTGCAGACCAAGACTCTCTTTAGCTGAGGTTTTGATGTTCTCTTTAATGTTCTACCAAGCCTGTTTGTAATCTCATCTGATACTGTTTCCTAACCTGCCCATGCCTGCCTTTACTACAAGTGTCACCAATGTATATCTGTACATAATGATGGCCATAAGGTTAGTTAATGATCCTGAATCAACTACTGAGGCCTCTATGTGTGACTATGTAAGTCTGGTTCACTCTAGCAATAATCTGTCTTCATCAGATGGTTCAGATAAATTATGTATTTTAAGTGAGGTTTAAGGTTTAGTGGTGAAACCTAAGGGAAACAGACCACTTGGAATACCTAGGTGTAGATGGGACAATATAATAAAATGGATCTTGAAGGAGGGGAAGGGGGGGGGGGGCATGGAATGGATTGATCTGACTCAGGATAGGGTCAGATGGTGGGCTCTTGTGCATGCAGTGACAAGCCTTCACATTCTGTAAAATGAGGGAAATTCCTTGACTAGCTGAGGGATAGTCAGCTTCTCAGGAAGGACTCTTCTCCATGGAGTTAGTTGGTTGGTTGGTTATTTATTTATTTATTTATTTACTTGGTTAGTTAGTTAGTTAGTTGAAGGTTCTCACATCAGTGACTATGAAGGTGACAGTCCTCTGGGATATGATACCTTGTAGTCTGATAGATTTGTACCAATGTTCAGAGAAACCTAACCTGATGAAGAAGGCAGCAGGGTCCTCTGAAACAATGGCTCACATCTATCACGTTGCATTTGATAATGTCACAAAAAATGTTTATCTTCATTACGTAGTTTATCTTGATATGTAGTTAACAATTTGATGTTGCAATATCTGTCTTCTGGTTTAATTCTGTTATATACACTTCATGGAATACAAAAAGCAGCTTTAACATTAGGAATCGCATAGCACCTCAAGATGAAACTACTGTTGGGAACATGTCACACTCAGTGAAATTATATGAATACTGCATGTTGTAACATGAAGGTCTCTAATATATATGTAAGAAGAAACAATTAATTTCACAATGTAACATAAAAAGTTTAACACATCATGCATTCCCTGAATTAATTTGAATTCATATAGGCTAACTGATATATTACTCAGTATAAATCAGAACTGCTTGTACACATGGATCAGTCAATGGGTGCAACAAATTCAAAGCTTAAGTCAAAACTGATGTCTGTGATTCAAATGACAACTGATAAACAGTATAAAAAATAAACAAGTGAAACAGAAGATCACTTCATTGAGGAATTATTGATTACAGGGTACAAAATTGTAGGCCATTAGTTAACAATATATTGTAGAACAGGAATGATTGAAATAAAGGCATGCACCTTCCTAATGGTGGTTTTAATTAACTCACAAGCATAATACGTAACAGTTGTTCCCTAACATCTGCATTAAACTCACCCATGGACTTGTACTTCTTTAATATATTACAATGTATTCCATGCTATTTCACAAAAATGTGCAACTTGTTAAGACATTTGGCTGAAACAGCCATTACTAATGTCAACTCTTCCCACAAATACACACACACACACAAACACACACTCATATGTACATATGTATGTACATTTCTGCACAAGAAACATCCGTAACACTCAAGTCAAACACTTTCATTCACATTGAACCACGCCACTTTCCACAGTTACTTGGATTAAGACACTTCCAAACTAGCATTTACATGCACTTTATTTCTATGCTGTTTTTTTTTATTATTATTATTAGAAAAAAATAGACAGCATGTGTAATGTACTTGCAGTAGCAATACCTTTGGATAGCCAGTAAGAGGCCTGCATTTATGCTGCTTGTTTGAGAAACAGCTAGGTACAGACTACAGAGTATAATGGCCCACCTTGCTATTAGTAACTTGAAAGATGAAGATTTTAAATGGTAAACACAATTCATATTTTGGCCTTCAGGTTTATAACACCATGCAGTGTTGTAGGTTGCTACCATTGTTCTGGAGGAAAATAATGTCTTGACCTCCAGGTTTGAACTCTGACATGCTGATTCTCAAAAACCATAAACATGGTGACATGACCTAGAAGCCAATATTCTGGATTTTTAATGCAACACCATAGTTTAACCTTTAGAAAGAGCTGTGCTGCCCCTGACAAAACTTGACAACATAACACTATTTTTCTACATAAACTGCCAAACTGCCAGCTTTAAGAAAAGAAAATTTTAGTGGCTTACTTGTGGAAGAGCACCTGCACTGTTCTTTTGTATTGAGGAAGTCCTGAATTCACCAATTTATTTTTAAGGATAACCTCCAGAGGATGAAAAGCAGAGCTCAGTGGAGTGCATCATGAACATTAAGCACAGTGATTCTCACCACAGAGATACCATTATCATCCACACAGGTTTGGTAAAGTTAATCTGAGGCCTAGCAGTGCAGTTAAGGGCTCCAATCTCTGGGATATTGCACCATGTCACTGAGGGACTGATGTTTAGAGACAACGTGGTGGTCTCATATTCAAGGTTTGAAAAAGTCCATGACGAATTGGACAATGTCCACAGAAATTTCATCCCTTGATGATGAGATCGACATGTTGTCTTGAAATGTTGGGTACCAATCACCCAGTGGCATGGCAGCACATCACAGAAGTACTGCAACCCCATATGAAGTGTGAACTGCATTCTTTTTTTGTCACTTTTAACTTCAAGCCTGTAGTACACAGGAACTTTCGGATTTGTGCCTAATTCCTTAAGATTACACATTTACACAACTGAATATTTTAACACATGTAGATACTGAACAGACAGACTGATGAAGACGAATATAAATGATGACAACTTCTTTGTGCATTTATTTTACAGTGCTCTCTGCATCACAGATCGTATGTCAATACTAGAAGACCCAGTGGATGATAAATTGGACAGGATTTGGAAGGAAGAGGTCACAATTTAACTGAATTACTGACCCACCATTTGTATATTCAGTTTGCAAAACAAGACAGCTTAAATGTCACATTTAGTAGAGTTGCTGTGGCAAGATGGATGCCATATCAGCCATGTAATGTTTGCCTGTGCACTGACCACTCCATACCCAACAGGTCTATATCCATTTACATGTGTGTGGTAGTAACACAATAAGTCCATCTGCCCTGTGTGATGTGTTCCTGGCTTATAGGCATGCTTGTCCTTCAAGTGGGTGTGAAAGCATTATCTAGTTTCAGTTATTTTATATTTTCATTTTTCTCCTGTTGAGTTTACACTTTTTTTTTTCTCATTGGACATGACTGTAAGCAAGATACATAATAAAGAGATAATTGTAACTTATCAGTATTTTAAGTGAGACTGACACGTGAACATTTCAAACATCTTCTTCAATTGGCTGTCTTAGAAAAAGAGGCAAAATCATGCAAAGGTCTGAAAAGTTTCAAGTCTCAACATCAAAAGTTGGTGAATTTTATGGATAGGGACTTTTCTGTTATCAAATTGTCACAGGTGACACTCATTATTTGCTCAGCATACCAGTTGTACTGTGTTAAGAGCACGTTTATTATTCACATAAATAAAACACAAAGCATTTTGTACCTTGTATTCTTGTGGTACCCCCTGCTGGCCTGCCTCTCTCATTAGCAATTTTTATGCTGTCACACTTTACTCTTAGGCCACAAAGAGCAACAGCCAACACAGCCAAGCATATTTCAGTACCTCTAAACAATATTCAGAATGGAAGGAAAAAGGCAACAGCATACCTTTCCTCCATATGTACAGGAGTGTAATGATTTCTGCATATCACATGGCATCCAAACGATATGGTGCTCTCATGGGATTTGCTAATAACTCAAATAACACATGTCAATTACAAAATTCAGATAGTTGCCTTTGCAGGAACTGACAATATAGCAACTTGGTGCACATCTGATGACATGGTAACATAATTCAGCAATTTTTTTGTCAGTTCTGGGAATCAGTTTGTTTTGTAGTTAAAGTAAATGTTTGTTTGTTTGTTTGTCTGTCTGTTCATCTGTCAGAAATATGAGTGAAAAATTGTTTGTGCAGGGTTGTTGATACTGGTCATTTAGAGACTGATACAGGAGGAATAAAAAAACAGGCTGACTGAAAATTCTAAAAACTGATATAAATATGGTAAGTTTACTGAATTGGTGAGAACTGATTGTTGATCAAGTGCTTTGGGATAAAAGAACTGAATATCAGGAAGTATGTGGTATGTACCAAATATCTCAGCAGCATACAAAAATATGACCATTAATGTTTCAGCAAGAGTATTGAAGGAAGAGAGAGAGGGGGGGGGGGTTGGAGGGAGAAAGGGAGACCTTGTGAGGAAATGTGGGTGTCACAGGAAAATCCAAAGTCTCCCACAGAAAATTCCTGGGTCTGCAAGGTAAAGAAAAAAAAAAATTTCAAAACCAAAGGTCAATTCTGTGCTGATATTCTCATAGCAAATGAATTACACAGTTCAAATTTGTTTTCAAAACCATAAGACAAGGAGTCTATTTGCTATAATTTTAGAATGTTTACAGCACATTCATAAAAAAAATAATAGACTGGATTTTGTGCCATGTGCCTTCAAACACATTTTTTTGTTAGCGTATTTTTAGGCCAGAATTTAACCCATTTTAATAGTAGATAAGCTGATATTCAGTGACTGTATAAAATGTTTAAGACATTCTTTGTAATGTCGAGTGATTTACTTTTGCATTTTGACAGACTGTTTTGATTCCTAATTATGTTGTATATTACCCTGAAGATGGTCACGAAGGCTCACGAAGGCAACTGAAACATGGTAGTGATGAACGGTATGTGATAAACACATTCTACATACATGCATTTGTTGGTCATATTATGTAAATTGAGTAAAAAACACATTTCATGTCCAACACATTTTTTTTAAAGTCTTATATTTTTTAGATGACAATGAAGAGAAAGGCCACTGGTACTCTACAATGACACATTCTGAATGGTGCCAGAGTTACACCTACCCATCCTTCCATGTGAATAATAAAAGACACTATCAATTGAATTTAGATAACACCAAGTAGATATTTGATTTATTCGTTTAATTAATTAGCAAAATTAATTTATCTTCCATAAATATACAACTTTGAAGCGTATTTTAAACAATGCATATGTGGCATATGTACATGTATATATACATACATACCTACACTCACATACACACACACACAATTCTGACTGCTCTTGAATTGTAATAACCATATAATAAGGGGAAATATTTTTGTGTAAATTTATTGTTTACTCAATATAAGTGATGAATTCATCCTAGCTTTTCGGCACATTTGCAAAACTGCGAAAAGGGACTACTGGCTAAGTCATATCCATCTGTCCATCCTTCTGTCTGTCTGTCTGCCTGCCTGCATGGAACAACTCTGTTCCCACTGGATGGATTTTTATGAAGTTTGATATTTGAGGATTTAAAAAAAAAAATTGTTGAGAAAATTATTTCACAAGATGAACCATGTGATAACTCACTGAATTATTCTTAGAATAAGAGATGTTTCAGATAAAAGTTGCAGAGAAAAATAAAAAAAACACACATTTTATGTTCCATAATGCTTTTCAGAAAATTGTGCCATTTATCATACAACGTGAAAAAATGTGGTAGAGACAGAGAGGCCACACATGACTATATAATATGGCGCATGCATTTTCCATGTTCAATAACTAAGGCTACAGGAACACACTCAGAATAGGTTATGTAATACTTATTGCTTTTCCACAGCTACGTGCATTAAATAAATGTGCCCCAAAGCTATATTATACATACACTGCCTGTCTTGTTACTTATTTATTTATTAATTTAAACCAGTACTTGGCCAAATTAAAGTGAGAAACACTGTGCTAGTTTTAAAGACTGCAGTAGCTCTTGGCACTATTATTATGACATCAGAGACCAACCTCGCACCACCATCTATGCAGACTGAAATAAAAGTAATATGCATTCACCAAGTTGCTGTGCTGACTCCCTCATTTCAACAGTGAAAGTGGCTTTTAATTATTTCTTTCCAAGTAAGCTGTTCAAACAGAAGGTTTAACATACACATTTCTGAAATACATAGATCTATTCAAACAGGATCTCTTTGACCATACACAAAACAATTAGTAAAAAACATTCTTGTTCTTCGAAAAAATAAACAGAAATATTCAATAATTGGCATACAACAAGATATTTCAATGGTAAAACACTGGACTGCAGGAGTTATTATTTACATTACAGTAATTTTTTAACAGTTAACTGAAACTTGCACTTATTAATATAATGATCACGCAGGAATTTGTATTTGTCTGTGAGCAATCCTGCATCATTATAACAAAATGACCATGATATTCTAATATTGTCTTGTGATGCAGGATTACTGATGGGATGCTACTGGCAGCCCCCCACTCCCCCAAATTTTTTTAAAGCCACCAACATGTAGCTTAAATTCTAATTAGCTTCAGTTTTCAGAACAGACAAAGGTTAATTAACCCTATTGATAACTACACCGCCTTCACAAGGGAAGTAAGGCAGCAACACATCTCTGAATGATGTACCATATACACTCCATCCCACCTCTTACCTAGAAGCAGCAACTAAACAATCTACTGCAAATCTAATATCAACAACCTATAAGTTGAATAGGACAGTCACCCTGTAAATGTTCAAAGACTGTACTGCACAATACCCTTCTTTCAGCATCATGGTAACTTCAGACACCTGCACACGATTATGTTTAACCATCACGTTTGTACATGATACATAATTATCCATTTCTCATTGTTTTGAAAACTCAGCCTTTTTCATCACAGCAACAGTTTGTTTAAAGTACACTATGTTATAATAATATTGTCTCTCATCAAAATATGTACAAATGTTGGCAATGCAAATTAAGTACAACTTCATATACCTAATTTTGTTATATATTTATATAGGCACATTCAAGAGAAGCAAAACTGTTTGAGGCAGATTACAGATCAATGGGATTCCAGGTGTGTCCAGTAATGTGTTACATATTCATGGACCAATGAACAAGTATGATGAAATAGGAGGCAAGTTGTGCATAAAGACAGGAGATGGTATGTTTCATTTACCACTTTCTCATACTTCAGCCACAATATGAGAAAGTACAACCATGCATTTCCTTGCTGTGCTAGGTCTGTTCGCATACGTTTTTTCTGTTGTAGAACCATAATATTATGGCTGCAATATGTGTTTGTGTGTCCATGAAATTCAAGTGTTTCTATTTATGTTCATCATTAAGAGGAGAACATAAAACGTACATGAATACGTAAAAATATTGTGAATTCTGGATATGTTCTAACTTTCAGAGTTCTGTATAGAAATAAATTTAAATATGAACCATTTTACAAAATTTCTACCTGAATGAACACCAAAATCATCCTCCATAATTTGTATCAAATTTTTTTAGAACTATAAAGAAATACAAAAGCTCAACAAAGGCCCCAAGCTGTAGGTTTACAAGAGTTTTTGAAGTGAATCTAATATTTCTGATCTGCAGGAAATATAATGAAGTGATAACATGTCTTATTTATTAAAGACACAGAAATATACTTTTTAATGAGATTTCTGGGAGAAGATCAGAATCAAGAGAGGTCACCCTGCAGACAGAGTGTCATTATGCATGTGAAAACTGACTGTCTGCTTAATTAACAAAAAGTTCCCTGCTTCAATCTATAATGCCTTTGTTTATGGAAGATTACTGAAGGCTAACCCATGATTACACTAAATGCTGCGCAAACACTGTAATTCACTCAAACCATCACATCTTCAACCATCATAATTTGTGCTACAATCTCATAAGATACTGAAATATGGTACACTGTAAGAATTATGTCTTTGGATACTGCATCCTCACCAGTAACATGAGCCAGAAGTATTGGTATTATAAACTAATAAATCTCTTGTTACATGTCCATATTTAAAAGAATAGCTGTTGTTTCCTCTCTGAATACTGCAACTCAATCTGCAGTGAAGATACTAAGTATGTTTAATCCCCTCATGTTAGGAACACACATCCTAGGAACTCATCTACCGCTAACAGTTTGCTTTGCAGAGTGTTCATCTGCAGCACTAAACAGAATGGCTCACTTTGTCAGTTGATACAGTTTTTATATTTATGGTAAAATACTAATGATTAATGTAAGAACTCTGAAAGCTTACTTCAATCTCCTTCTTAAGAAGACAGTATCAGAATGACAAATCTTTGTAAGTAACTAGGCACTATCATGCTTAAAACTGTTGATAAAAGACGACAACCTTACTCTAATTATGTATCTACATGTATCACAATGATGATGATAACAGTAATACTTATTTACCTAAAATATTTCGTTAAACAAGCAATGGAAGCATGTTATTTTGTAGCTTCATCTGAAGGCTCACAACCTACATTAATCTGAAGGCCTACTCATCACTCTGAAGCTACAGCTAGTGCAAAAAATGCCATCAACTTTCCCTGCTGCTGCTGCTGCTGCTGATGATGATGATGGTGATGATGACGGTGGTGGCGGCAGTGGTAGTGGTGGTGGTGATGGTAATGATAAAACAAATTAAAACAGCCCAGTATTAACTGTGCTTCTTTCACCTAAAGTCTAAGTTCAATAAAAGTGAAATGAAACTATGTATCCTGAAGCTAGCAAACTTATTACAATGCCATTGACAGCCCTGAATTCCATCCTTTAGCATTCCATGGGCAGTTCATGTTTGGTGTTGAGCACTATTAACATCGTTCTTAAAACTGTATCAACTGTCACTGGAATTAAGAAATTGTAATGCTTCTTCATACTATTTTCCTTTTAATGTAAATTTCTGTAGACAAGTCCTCATCTGATGCAGGATAAAGTCACTGTTTAAAATGACATGTCCCTGAGAAGGAGCTGTTACAAAATGCAAAATCAAATACGCTTTTCCTTAAAAATTCTGGAACATAAAGCAATTATTATAATTCTCTTACTTCAAAAATCAGTCCATATTGTTAATACCATCTGCAATGAAACATCAGAGAAAGGCACAAAATGATTCCTTGTAACTCCCAACAGCACAGTTCTCCTTGCAACGCTGGAAGTAATTCAGCATGTCAACAACCTCCTTACCTTCCTTTGCATGCAAAGTGTTCACTGCCATGGACATATGAGTCCACCGTTTGTCCTTATGCTGAATTGGATGAACCTAGTAGATTTTTAAGCCCTATTTCTCTGCGACACATTTTAACAATATCCACCTGGTACCCCAAGTGGTATGTTGCCTTCTGGTTTGCTGCGTAAAATAGGTATTCATTTTGTATTCTTCACTTACATGCTATGTGTGAAGATCATTTCATCCTCCTTCATCTGATGACTCTCCATCTCCCATCTCATTCTAGAATTACAGTCCAAGTCTTATACAAATATAAAACAACAGGCGAATTATTATAGGTTTATATATATTAACACATATGTTTCTGTGTAGCAGACAGGAGAAAAAAAATTCTGATCTGAAAGTTGGCAATCATTCCCCATATTTAATTTGCTATTAATTTCTTCATGAATTTCCTTCTGATTCATTATTATCATTCCCAAAATTTGAACTAAACCACATTTGCAAAGGGTTTATAAACTGACTTGGTATAATCATTTTGCCAGAATTCCTCGATTGTTCAGCCTCTGCTCCAGTTACTGTAATAATTATGGTAGTCTGGCCCTTATTATGTATGCATATACATATTTTATGTTCTGGCAAACTTACTGGAACTATTCTGTGATTTATACACATGACTACGTGAACCCATTCACTTACAACACTGGACAACAAATTTTTACTGACGTTATGCTTCTGAGGTAATAGTAGCCATTTCTTATTAATTTCGTGGCGCTGAGCATGAATATGACAATGAAAACTCAAAATTGGCTATGGTTTCTAAGAAATCCGCAAACGTTTATTATATATTTAGGAAATATGTACCTCAGACATTTAACTATAAGAGTCTGCTTCTATTTGCGACTTCACTTTGCCTGTCGCTTGTGACCATAGTGAAGTTTGCGTTAAGTAAATATATCTACTAAATGATTTGTACTCCTCACCCAATATTGTGCGAGTGATAAAATCGAGAAGAATGAGATGGGCTGGGCATGTGGCTCATATGGGTGAGGAAAGGGGGGTGTATAGGGTCTTGGTGGGGAAACCGGAGGGAAGGAGACCAATGGGGAGACCTAGGCGTAGATGGGTGGATAATATTAGGATGGATCTCCAGGAGGTGGGATGTGGGTATATGGAC
>Ga0136643_10004542_pt1 | contig 19198 bp, 7 predicted proteins | sample TergutLab28metaG_FD_96883 | JGI IMG/M metagenome (GOLD analysis project Ga0136643, IMG submission 96883) | Labiotermes labralis P1 segment gut microbial communities from Petit-Saut dam, French Guiana - Lab288 P1 (version 3) (version 3) | ecosystem: Host-associated > Arthropoda: Insects >...
ACGTGCTATACAGAAATCAGAGTACAATTTTGAGTCCACTGGGTACGACAATTGCGTCAGCCAAGCTGGAGTTTGGGTGACGTTTAGTGTCCTGGTTGCTTTATGACAATGATACTTGACATTCCTGTCGAGTCGACATTTCTCTGTCGAGCAACAAGTATTCTATAATTTTAGCTTACTGCTTTACTGTTACTGTATACAAATATATACCTTATAAATGAAATACCATCTTACCTGATAGTCGTAAGACGGTAGTATACGACAGTATTTGTGTTTGTATGTTGTGCTGTTTTTTGTGGGTCATTTGTCGGTTAACTCATAACGATATAAAACAAGAACTGAAACAAATTACTGCTGTTGTTGCTGTGCCACAGTATCAACCATGAATAGTTTATTACTGACCTCTTATTATGTTAATTTAACCAGCAACAGAGAAATATATTATTTAAAAAAAAACAGTGTTCCATTGGTAACTCTGCTACCGACAATTAGGCATGAAGGCTAAATAAACAAATACGTATTTAATAAAAAATTTAAGTAAATTGAATAAACCACACAAAATATTCACGCGTATTTCTCGAAGGTTTTCATGTGGCAATAATTAGTTTTCACAAATTCAGCTCACATTGCTGCACCAAATTACAGTCGGAACTGTTCACGGTGCTGCGTGTTGCTTTCGATCTCAGGCATTACATGCAACTGCAACTAGAAGAATCGTCCCAACAACGTCTTCAGAGATACTCAAGGCGAATTCGATTTCCTGGATCCTGAGTTGTTATCTTTCTATGGTCACAGATAACAAACAGTATCTGTTAGCAGTCACCTACTTGTTTGTATCGTAATTACGCACGTGAAGATTAGGCTCAGCTGTTTGATACATTTTCCTCACACGACAGGTCTTGGGTATGTGAACAGTTCTCTGCATGCAGGTTTAATACATCCTTTAATACTCAATGTACTCTCCCGTTTGCGCAAGCATTATCTGTGCACTACGTATACATAATAAAAATAAAATAGACTACTTCCCTATATAACATTAACAGACTGACCTTTCTAACGAAGAAACAACGTGTATTATTCCGGGGTTTGGTGTGTGTGTGTGTGTGTGTGTGCCACTAAGGTGAAATTATACCTTCAAAAAGCTAACCGAATGAGCTTAGAACACTTGACTGACGTCAAACCAAGCTACCAGAGCGCCCAGTATAGGTCTGGGGTCTATCCAGTAAGATATTTAGTGGGTGCCGGAGTTTCTTCCCGGAGGTAAACTGGTCTTCACTTGAAGCTGACAACTCACCATCACGTACTGTTTGGATTAAGGATACGTACAGGAATATATCCACATCCTCCCACAACAATCCTTACTGAATGGTCCTTAATTATATGCAGGGACCAATAAAACTTTAGTTAATGCATTGTCCCTTATCCAGAGACTCGAAATTTCTATGCTGGCTTTTCGGACCTCTGAAACATTAAAATCGCAAATCGGTCACTAAGTCGCGTCGTTGCAATAAAGAGGAAATGTGATACAGGCCTACGATGTATCTTCTTACACTTTCGTAATTCTGTTAAAATTACACACCATCAATCAATCAATCACATTCACCGTGACGATTACCAACTCTACGTAAGTTTTAAATAACTCCTGTGAAATTCAGTTCACTGCCATCCTGGGAAAATACACTCGAAAACTCTGGGTAAATGACCAACTTGATGCACAATTACCTTATATAATACGTTGATTATTATAAGCCTCTACCTGTTTCGAGCAGCTCTGTGTTCATCTGTAAGTGACCGTCCGGTGTCCACACCGGACGGTCACTTACTGCGAATACTATACCAGATGCTGTATTAATACAATTTGACCTCCTGATGATGAGCACAGAGTTGCTCGAAACACGTAGAGGAGTATAATAATAAACGTATTATATAACATAACTGTGCATCAAGTTGGTCATTTACCCAGAGTCGTAACAGGATGCACGGTCAGCAAAACATAACTCGAAAACAGTTTCATCTACTGTTAATTTACACTACAAAATGCCTACTTATGAAGCGAAGTCTCAGAATAAAAGGATGAAACGTGCAAAACCCGAATAAGAATGTGTGTGTGTGTGTGTGTGAAGACGTTTGTTTGCTGGCGCTCGTTCGGCATTGACTGTCTGCAATTACGTTCTGTCACACAAAGCCATGTAACAACAGCGGCATCTCACTAAGACAAGAGCAACGTCTTTACCTAGGTAGGTGCTGTTGGTTAACACCCAGAACACCTTCAGTGGGTCGACCATCACCAACAAACACAGCGATCAGGGCAGCCACTCACGACCGCTGCCACTGAACAATGTCCGCACTGACACCACTAACAACACTAATGCACATAAGAGGCAGCACAGTGTGCAGAGCCCGGGTCGCACACATCACTAGTCACAGCACTTAACACTAACACTTTAACACCACATAAACCAAGACACAGATGCATTACATTACATAACTTAATACACTCACATATACCTCAAGCAAGGGCACTGGAACTTCGAAAAACACGACAGTTAACTTTCACAAACTATTGTGAACATAAAGTGAATGTGCCACATCCAAATATTCGGTTTAAATTACTACAGGCATATTCCAACATTCCCCATTTTCGCCACAAAGATACATGTGCTGGGATTCAACGGCTGTGATTTTTAAATTTCACTGCAGTTGAATTGAACATTAAATGACTATACTAGAATACGCGCGTGGATAGCTGCCAGTAATTGGTCTCATATGCATCAAACGATACGCCGGAATTCGAACCGGCGTGCTGGAGCGTCGGCGTCGGTAGCGCAACTGAGCGTACATTGGGACGGATACTAGATGCTGGTGGAGGAGAGCGTCGGGGGAGGGGGTACGGGTGAGTATGACCGAGCGAATCGTAACACGGCCCAAACCACGCCTACGTCGCGACCTATCTTTCGCCACCGAGATTAAGGAAGTGACTAGCACACACGCACGTATACGCACACATACACGCAATTCCATGTACACGAGGCTCTGGTCTTACTGTTTCATGAGGACGCCAATTGCTAAGATTTATATCGTAGCTAATCATCACAACAATAGGTCAACATACGTCGAAATTCAGTACGAATCCAAGCAAGGCAGGCAGTCACAATAAATACACAAAGAGGATCGAAGTATATGCAGCAGGAAAATATGCTTTATGGATTTCGCTCTGAATTCCTTGTCGCGGTGTCCAGATAAAATGTCAAGTAATCTCATACTGCATGGTTTCCCACGTCGACTTCCTAAAAAATAAGAGTAACGAAGTGCGTGCATGCGTGCGTGTGCGCGCGCGCGTGTGTTTATGGATGCTTTGCATAAAACACTGTCTGCAGCTACAGTATTTATGAGCAGGCCTACATGGCGAGAAGCACATCGGTTCTGAGTGCTCACGGACAAAAGAAGCGAGTTATTTAGGCATACAAATTACGCGGTTTAATTAGGTTAATAAAATACAAATTTCCACATCAGGAAGTATATGCCCACGGTTAAACAATAATTTGTAAGAAAGTTGCTTGACATAATAAAACAGGTTTACGTAAACAACTGACGAATTCAGAACTATTTATGGTGTAGTACAAGTCATGAAAAAAACAGGGAGTCTGCGGTTGCCACAAATATTATTTTATAGTAATCCTAAGTTACTCGTTAACCAACGAGCGAATTAGCTGAAATGAAAGGGGTAGCGGGATACAGAATAAACCGATGTAATGAAGAGAAGAATGGGAATGACAGAATGACAGAAAACTACATAATAATAAACACCATCAAAATACACAGATAACATGGTCGGATATAATGCCTGAAGAATCTAATCATAAAGCTACTGTAACGGACGGACAGAAGATAAGAGAGATTTTCGATGGAAAGAGAGATCAGTAACTCGGACGAGCGTTATACATGAAATAGGACAACAGGTGTGAGGAGCGGAGAGGAGAGGCCAAGTTTGCTCAGACGGATTGGAAAGGGGTGCAAGTGGGAAACAGGAAGGGGGGGGGGGGTCGATCTCAGTCGTCACCCGGGGTCCAGACATTCCGACGAACGTTTGGGTTATTTTAATCAGTTCAGGTGAATGCTGACATAAGATAGTTGAAGTTTGTATATTATCTTTTGGATGATTCCCCGGCGTCTGAATTTTATATGCCATCGTTTCGGAACACACTGTCTGTTCTTCATTGGTGTTGTCAGCACCTATGAAGATGGAACAGTGTGTTCCGAAACGTCGGTACATACAATTCAGACGCCGGGGAATCTCCAAAAAGAAAGAATAAAACATTCAGAACACGGCGAAAGATCGAAATCCATAATCCTGAAATTTGCCACGACCACGTTCACTCTCCCACTCACAGTGGTTAATCGTATTGATCTCAGTGCATGCTAAAAGTGGCCAGTACACTTGATAGGAAGCAGTTCAACGGCCCATGAACCATCCGCGATCACTACAGACGGACATTTACACATAAATTTACAAAAAAAAAAAATCTTATACCACTGGCAGATTTCAAACTCTGTGGTTATTTACGACAATTAGAAGGCGATTTCATTTTTTGTTTTGACCGGACAATCGGCAGCCGACAGTCGGTACTATCAATAGGCTGCGAGTTGGGCGATAAAGGGTTCGAATTCCAGCAGGGGCAAAATATTTTCTCTTCTCCAAAAGGGCCACAATGCCTACAGTTCGTTGGGTAGCAGACTTGCTTACAGGGAGTAGAGCGCCCGTTGTGTTAAGATGACCACTCGCCTCCATGCAGTGCTGAGGGTGAGAGTGACTGGACCCACACATCTATTTCCGCCAAACACCTTCAGGCGAGCACACGGTCAACTCCACCTCTGTTCTTACAACACAGTAACACAGTAGCAAGGCTCGTCTTTGCCAATCTTACCGGACGATTCACGACGTCCTGTACTCCGTCACAAGACAACATATTCCAATACTCCAAGAAAGATGAACATTTCGCAGGTAAGTCCAACGCAACCCCAACGGCTACCGTTAAGAACGCCCAACTGTCAGCTAAACACTTTACAGGCGACAGCCGCCCACACCACGCATCACCGCATTGCTACACCCTCCTTAAAACCCCATGCAATCTAAGATTTCCCTAATACTGATTCTGTTATCGCCACGCGATGTTCAGCCGTCATTCTTCCGTAAATTTAATCACGTTCCATATCCTCTGATCATAGAGATCGAGTGACAGAACGTGTTACATCTCTGACGCATAGCCTGAATGCCAGTATCCTAATTCAAGAAACATTATGACGCCAATAAACACGAATAAGGTGAAAGACGAGGGAAGTTCTTACCATCCTTGCATACTGCCAACATGAAATCTTAAGCAAACCAACACCGGCTTTGTAACTTCCCTCCTAGATGCAGAGACACCACATTCATTACGATAAAACATTACTGGGATCAGAAAGAACACAAAAATGAATTTTGATGTTTCGCTGACCGTGCATCTCAGTATAATCCTAGAAATTAACCAACCTGAAGCACAAATTCTTGTTTTATAATAAGTTTATTATATGCCTGTACATGTTTCGAGCACTATGTGCTCATCATCTGGGGGTCAAAATTGTATTATACAGCATCTGGTATCATCACACCTGTAGGTAGCCGTCCGGTGCACAGGTTGGGAGAGAACTGCAGTCCTCTCCCAACCTGTGCACCGGACGGCCACCTACAGGTGTGATGATACCATATGCCGTATGACACAATTTTGACCTCCTGATGATGAGCACATGGTGCTCGAAACATGTACAGACATATAATAAAATTATCATAAAATAATAATTTGTGTATTAAGTTGGTTAATTACTAGGACAAAAATGAATACTTTGCATTAAAAGCAATCGCTGTAACAGCCGCGCGACTATAGCTGGCAGACAGGGAGTGTGACATATTCAGAGTAAAGATACGATATGAGAATGGCTCGAAATACTATATGTAATCAGAAAAACAAAAATGTGTACTCCTCATTGACCCTACCAAATTCTCCACCCTACAATATCTTTTCTTGGTTCCAAGCTGGCTACAAACGTTATGGTAGCAGTTGTAGACCTACACACATATTTACAATGTAAACTTTAAGAAATCGTTTGCCATTAAAGAACGATAAGGGAGCATGGGAACAGAACGGCCGGTTTAAGGCTATCGCAAAGCGAGCGGCTGTGTTCAAGGCTGGTTGCATTTCCGGTTCTTGTCAAACATATTTCGAATGTAAATTCACGAACTCTTCAATAAGCGAAAGTAGGGCAAAGAACTAAGTAATTAATTTAAATAATCTGCGCTCCGCCAGCACGCAATGTTACAGGGCAAGGATTCGTGTAAAGAATAAATCACAACACAATAAATACCTTTCATGCTTTCACTTCAAGTGGTTTAAGAAAACTACGTGCACCCTGAACATGAACACAGCAGGCGCATCCGTAACGTTGGCTACTATTTACTAATCGGTAGTGCGTCACATTACAGAAGACTTACAGTCGATGTTTCCAGGTCGGGTAGTAAAAGCCATACCGTACTTTCTTTACAAAACCGGCGCGCATGAAGTCCAGAAACAAACAAACATACAACTGTCTTACGGCTTATTGAAGCTGAAAGGGTCTTTGGTGTTTAATAATTTAGAAGAGTAGAGAGACTCAAAATTTTGCAAATTTTAGGGAATTCAGAATTATTTCTTATTACATGTACGAGGCAAATAGCCTACGTGGGAGCAAACACAGGCCTATAAAATAGAAACAAGTAAACACTTGATTCTCGTAATAAGACACCAACAAAAAAGAAGTGTAAGGCAGTAAGGTCACATTCGTGGGCATACGGTGGCGAGTTGGTCGAGGCAGTGCGCTACAAGCCGGAAGGGGGACGGGTGTTCGATTCCCAGTGGTGTCATTGGAATATTTTGTTGTTCTTATCCTTCCGGGCGCACTACGGCCCTGGAGTCAACTCGGACTTTAATAGAAGCGAGTACCAGGGGTATCTCCTGGGGGGTAAAGACGGCCGGTGCATAGGGCTCAACTTACCACATCCATGTGCCGACTGTCTAGAAATCCTGGAAGCCTCCACCTTCTGCAGACCTAACGGCCTCTCTAGGCCTGTAATGGGATAGCTTTACCTTAAATTTACGGTAATACCGAAAATGAAACACTACGTACAGCAGGGTGGTTCTACAGTATGACAGCCCATGAGAGTGTAAAATCAATTACAGCCGCAGGGTTATGTTGGAAATTAATGTAACCTCACTGTTACAATATACTAATTCAGGAATCCCTAAGGAAAGAGAGAATTTCGGAGAGTTTGGCGTAAATGGGAGCATCAAACTAAAACAAGATACAGTCATGTGGATTGATCTGCCTCAGAATAGGGTCCAATGTTGAGGGCTTGTGTAGACCACATTATTTGCTGCCAATTTAAGGCGGGGAATTCCAAGAGCAGATAAGCAACTACTAGCCCCTAAACGGACCATACCCAGTGGTGACTTTCTCACCAATCCCACACGCGCGCCATATTACACCACCATCTCATTCTTGACCCGACAGCCCTAACAATACTGAGCGAAGCGTACAGGCCAAGAAGATCCTCACGGAGTGGGCGTGTCTCCGTGTTACAACAGGCACACATGTTATCCTCAGCACGATTTGTAAACACCTTCAGTCTATTTTCTTTTCCTGCGGTGTAACAAACTGTGTGACAGCCACATCTACAATCATCTGACAATACAGTTCACTTAATCCCCAGGTTTCTCGGTAAGACAAAACGACATTCTAACCACAAAATCATTAAGATTCAGTTCTAACACCAACGTTAATTGTGCAAATCCGGAAATAAAATATAGGCGAAAACGATTAAAATGCATGGAATTTATGGCAAAATATTTGGGGCGTTGCTCCCAGCAATTCGTATTTAGCTTCTGCTACTGTAAGTCACCGTGACAGGCTAAGACCTCCCTCGATATTACCATAACGCAACAGCCGAATGAAGAAGTGGCAGCTGCGCTGTACAAATGACATATTCTTGTTATTTAACGACACTTACTGAACCGGGTAGGTGTTGCTTGGAATTAAATGACTGTACTCGAAAAATTAGGAAAGGTTTGTCAAGGTACGGTCGTGGCTACCACCAAGGTGTTGTGATACGATCTCACAGGACTATGAAAATCTACGAAAAGCTGAGTCTGGCGCGTCTGTTTCCGGGTCGAAAATCCAACTTACAGATTTGCGCACTCGACACATGAATGACAACCACTGGCATGATCACATCTGACAATACGAACTGTAACAGGACTAGACTTACATGCCTACGTCCCTTGTTACTGTCTTGCAGGTAGAGGATTGTCAAGAAAAGCAGTTACATTAAAAATTGCTTCATCAGAGTTCAATTTCCGTTAATGAAGATCCAGATCCATTTATGGCCGTATATAATACGTAATTTCAAAGATTCATTTCCAAAAAAGAAACTTGTAAATAAAGATGTAAAACAGATAAAACAGAGTTTCAAAGATGTATATACGTACACTGGGATGTCTCTAATACTCCCTGACACGTACACAAACGCACACGCACGCATGCACACACACACACACCAAATACCGTCAATGAAATAAATTTCCCTAATTGACTTACTAATTAGTAGAATATATGGCAATAGGCATCATTAACGTGAATGAAGAGGTACAATTCAATAAGAAAGTTGAAAGAGCTCGTCTAATTATATTCATCTTTGCATAATGAGGCCTAATGTGTCTACAGGCGTACAGAGTGAGCATTAGAACTATACTTTCTGAACAGCTCCGGTTTCTGTGGGTGTGTCGTGTTGAAATGCTTAACAATTTCATCACAAAAGACGACACGAATTCAATTCCATAGACGGTGCACTTCTTGTCGCGTTCACAACGAAGGCTAAAACAACGAAGCCTAATACATTCACCAGGCCTGTCTGTTCGTTTGTAAAAACTCGAGATCCGCTGACTGGATTTTAATCAGATATGACACGAAGAAATCTTGCTAAAATCTTCTGACATATTTCAGTTCGAGTTACAATCTGATAATAACAAAGGTACAGGTCACCCTACGTCACGCCTATGCAGGAAGAAAAGAAGCGGAGGTACAGCTCCAACCCATTCGCAACCTCGTCGTTCGAAGCGGGTGGGTGGTCAGCACTACGCCCCGGCCGCTTTACCCCCGGAAAAGACATCGTACCCATTGTACAGGAGGCAAGGTGGGCCCCAGGGTCGGTCTAGTCAGACACAGAAAATCTCGCCCACACCAGGAGTCGATCCCCGGACCGTCCAGCCTGTAGCAAGTCGCTATACCGCCCATGGCACACCGGCCACCTCGAAAAATAACAACAGACACTCAGAAGAAGAAGAAGAAGAAGAAGAAGAGGAAGAAGATCTGTCTGTAGACGACTCGTTCTGTGAGCGCGTGGCGTAACTCTCTAAAACTTTATAGGGGCAAAAGAAGTACCCAAAGAAAGAAGTGCAAAAAAAAAAGGGCATGTTTTATGTTCAATATGCTTCTTGGTAGCACCTTGTGCTTTCAAAATAATTAAACAAAAGCAATTATTGTATTATTTATTACGCGAAATAACCAGGCGAACTTGGAAGAACTGTCAACGCCACGCGTACACTTCCCTGCTGTTTGTGTTCCGCATACCGTGCAGTTTCTTACATTCCATATTTTTAAAAAACCAACAAAATGCGCTAATTAAAATACAATAGAAAAGGTTATAAAACACAGTTCATATCAGGTGCCAGCTCCTACATGTTTCGACACCAAGGTGCCATCACCAGGAAGTTTATCAACAACGAAAGTTCGTATGTCCAACAAGTATTTCAGGCGCTATTCGCCCTCATTTCCATCATAAGAATTACAAGTCTTAAATGTTACAACTCCACATTACACGTCAATACATTGTTGCAACAACACCACACAGCGATAAGCCTTAGTTGTTGATAAACTCCCTGATGATGGGACCTTGGTGCCGAAACATGTAGGAGCTGGAACTTGATATGAATTGTGTTTTGTAACCTATTTACTTATATTTTAATTTGCGCACTTTGTTGTCTTTTTTAGAAATGAGGTATTTCCTACTTGTTTGCTCTTAATCCATAATGAAGGCGTAAATGTTAGGCAGTAAGACAATCATTTAGTGAGATTACTCCTGTCTGTCCATAATTCTTGTCTTGTCATGGCATTCATAAAAAAAACTGTGTGCAAACAAAAGGCGCGCAAAAGTGTGTGTGTGTGTGTGTGCGTGTTTGTGCGCGTGCGTGTGTGTGTCCGCCAGTTTCAGAGTCTGTTCGGGAAAAATCATCCTTTCTCCTGGTGCTCAATGGAAGCAGTCCACAGCAATACGAGCCACGAAAAAAAGTTTCACTACGTTCACAATTCGGGTAAGATAATCTGTGTTTATCGGACTTACGTCGAAAGAGAGCTGGTGCGAGTGGCGTTACTGTAAAAACAGTGGGCACTTACCAATGTTGAGTGTATTCTGGGAACCGCTAAACAGGACACTGGTTAGCGCTTACCTGAAACAAAGACGATAGCTACATTGAATACTATCACTTACGTAGTTCTAAGAGGTCTCTGCAGAATCAGACAGACACATACAGCATATAATGTGCCGGCAGTAAACAAAACCTGGAGCGTTGTTTCCAAATATATTGATTTTCCGAAACCAAAATTCAGGCCCACAGCACACACACACACAAATTTATACGGCGCCTCAGATCCTTCCGTCACTTTAAATACCACTTAAATTAAAACTAAACGCGCACTTTAAGATTTACAAAAGATTTCAAACCAGGTATTTTTTCTGCGATGTACAGGAAACGAAAATTCATAGGAAAAAATTTGAAACCGGAATGGATCGTGAAACACAAGTGTCTGTACTGCATCCCAGGAAGTAAGCAAGTTCATAATTTTAACCAACACAAAACTAGGACCTACTTGAGATATCCTCCATACACAACGTCAGACAATGATATAACACGTTCTGTCAGACGACCAATAGGTGAAGTGGCTCTGCGAAGAGAATCGGGTTACAGACAGGAGCGCACACGGCTTTGTGCACCAACACAGAGTCACAGCAACTGCCAACGACGATGAACAATATACGCGTCCCTGTAGTGATTTTCACAACGAATCAAATCTCACACCAAAAATTATTTGTTAATACAAAATTCATTTTTATGAACTAAAATTACCTAATTTATTACGCAATTTCTTTACATTTTATTTATCGTTTCGTAAAACAAAGGTCTAAAAAGTGCTGAAATAAGATTTCCTACAAATTTGTCAAGCCCCTTTCTGGTGCCTTCATCAGTTCCGCACTCCTTGCCGACCCAAATGTATGCAATGTCTCAGGCGATTAACCGCTGGCCTCTCACCGCGGAGGGCCGGGTCGGGTCGAATCTCAGGCCAGTTCATGTGGTATTTCTGGTGGACAAGTTCGCCACTAGGACAGGTTAATCTCCCAGCAATCCCAGTGCCCTGTCAACAGCTTTACAACGATGAACGATATTCATTCACTCATTCAATTCATTCATCTACAAACGACGCCATACAATCTCGGCAATTCAGAGCGTCGTTAAATAACATATTATCGCTACTGTTCTTGCAGCTAACAATAAACGTTACTGAAAGGTAACTCGCCTCATAATTTCAAGCCTTTTAGTCTACGTTCGCACATTGGATTTATTATGAACATTCACTCCTGCCTTACTTGGCAATTACGACATTTCAACACGGTTCACCTTTCAACTTTCTTCTTTATTTTTCTGGATACTCATTACTGCAAATGCGAAAATAGTTTTAAATAACCTAGTAAACACACAGGTGGGTACCGCTTATGAGTTCAGTTTTATAGAGTGAATACAAAAATAAATACATTTTCTCAAGCTCATAACAAGCCTTACCCAACAGTCCTGCCTCATGCGAAGAAAGAAGTGTGCACTGCCTCTGCGTTGGTGTCGATTACTGGCAAGACGTCCATACCAAATGGCGCGAGTTTATCAACAGGTCAACAGCTACCAGTGTAAGACGGACAGGCGGACAAGATGCTGCAGCTCAAATTTTTTCTCATATAATAACAAGCTACAACACTGTACAATTCAAGAGACAATCTGTGTACGTATGTTTCTGTCGACATTTGACGTGCGGTCCAGATGCCGGTTGCGGATTTCTTGCAAATAAAGTTGCTGACCATTACAATGAGTTACATTGACGCGAAGAGCGACGTCAGAGGTTCCGCATATTTTAAAACAAAAAACTTCTGGACTTCATCCTTCAACTCGTTCGCATAAAGATATTTGTGAGAGATAACAATATGTGACATACACATTCCACTGTTCACATAAATAACCTGAAGTGCACTGGAAGCAATGTAAAAAAGAAAAACCTCTTTCGAGTAATAACAGTCGAACGCTCCACTTCACTGTTTCCTTACTGCCAATTGTATCTTGCGTCTACATTCGTCATGTGCATATATTCCAGATCCAATCCTACTGTAGGAGAAGCTCATCAAAAACAGACGGGTGTTGAGGAACAGTTAATATTCGGGTAAACACTGGAGAGTTTCTTTGTTTGACAAAGTTACCGATTTGTAGCGTTAAACAACTAACGCAGTTTATACACGGCGTCACCGATTATTAAACTGATTATTAAAAACGTTCGGTTTAAGCAGCCTTCGGACCTCCGCAGAATAGGTCAACATAACACCAGCAAAGCAGCTTTTACATTTAGTTCAGGCTGGCAATACTAAAATCATTCGAGTACGCAATAAAGTTTAGTAGACGAACTGCTGGAACTGACGTAGAAACCTCCACAATTATGACGTTTACAGGGCCGTATATCGTAATATATTTCTACAGCAAAACCAACCAGATGTACCAATGTATCAAATTTATTTCTTTTGGAATAACTCTACATGTTTCGGACGGTCTTTCTGTCTATCATCGGGAGTTGACGACTGTACATACAGCAACAGGCGTTTGTCATATAGATACTGCTGTCTGCTTGCTAGCAGGTACCCGCTAGCAATCAGACAGCAGTATCTGTTTGTGAGATGCCTGTTGTATGTACAGTCGTGAACTCCCGATGATGGACGGAAAGACCGAAACATGTAGAGTTATTCCAAAAGAAAATAAATTTGAGACACTGGTGCATCTAGTTGGTTTTACTATAGAAACACATAATTATGCCCGTCTTTTATGCATTCATCGCACAGTAATGCACAAATATAGGCTTGAAAGTATCGTCTGAGCACGTTACTAATTGATGGCACTGTTATGGCTGTCACGGTGCATGACGGATGGTCTTCGGAATTCTCATAACGCACAGGTTTACTACTCCGACTCTTATACCGGTACGTATTTCTGCACCCACCTGTATCAGTTAAGTCCCCCAACGATGTAGACAGCACGTTCCACAGAAATGACGGAAAAAATCTTACACCACGAATGAGGCAGAGCGTTCCTCTTAAAATAGCGGAACAAATTCATTATCCTCCACGGTACAGCAAGCCAAAATACCATGTAATTTAGACATTAATGCTTTCCATAAAACCGCTGAGTGTTTTCACTGACAGCTGTGAAGGAATTAAGGTCAAACCTATCAGCGCTGATGAACTCATAGGTACATACGTTCTCTGCAAGAAGTGCCTAAAGTAAGCACACGTGGCTAGGTTTTTTCTGCTCCCTTCCCCGTCCGTTTCCTTCATATCTGACGCAGTTACTAAACGAAAACACTTCAATCCAATTCGAGTCGTGACACCTACCGTCCATGCAGATCAAAAAAGAAGCTTTTTCAATTTTTCATTAAAAAAAATCATGAACCAACCATTAGCCTATATGTAACAGATACGTCAGTTCACACAATGTCGACAAGTTCCAGTTCAAATTTTGTTTTCTTGTTCCACGAAGGTATTACATAACCCTGAAAAAGAAACTTACCCAAAATTCAGACGTTTCAAGGGACAAAAAAAAGTGTGACCAGATATAGGCCTACTTAATCCATTATTCACTCTAACCACACACGTTCATTCTAATTTCATCTGCTACATGATAAAACTTACGAACTTAATGGCTTCTCTATGTAGACACATGCAGCCGGCAACGAAAATATCTATGTCGATATGTCAACCATTAATCCACAGTAGGATGAAATATATCAAGCAGTCTGTCAAATACGCTGCAACCCGAGTACAAAGACCGTTGGGCATGTGCATGGAACACGGCAGGTGAAACAAATCCGTTGCTACTGGCTGGGTTAGTACTGGAAATGCATATCCATCAGCACTGCAGCTGACCCCCACAGGAAGCTAGCATTGCTCTTTCAATGGCGAGAGGAAGGGTGGGGTGCGGAGGGGTTGGGGTGGGGGTGGGGCAGTCGTTATTCTTGCTTAAATGTACCATTTATGTTGAAGCGCGTTCAGAATCGTAACTATCAATATAAACATCAAACACGCTCTAAACGAGCTGAATGATATCAACTCCACCGACACCCCAGTTGCAGCCTCTCCTGTCATTAAGCTCAAAACGCTCCATCGCAAAGACTACGGCCGTCACAAACTGGGCATGTTAGTTCGTGCTTTCAGCTCCTTCAGTGATGCCATTTCAACTGTACAGGTTACATGAAACTGAGATGAATCAATTCACGTATCTGAGGAGAGTAACTACAAAAAAAATCACGAACCAGGTCACGATATGCAGGGTCCCAGCAAAGACCGCATGTCTCTAATTCGACGTCGGAGTACAAACTGCAACTGCAAAGTGACTCCGTACCAACATTTTGCTCAGTTCCGGTCACAGAATTGTCTAGGGCGGAAAATGTAACGCGTAAGGAAGAAATGAAAATCCATAAAGAAATTTACTATAAAAACAGAATGGCACAGACCACGAGGAAGATCTTAGCACTAACGGGAAAATAATGTAAAGACATCTTTAGAAGTACTCGCAGATTGGATGCACGCGAACGGTATTCTACCTCATAGCGTCCGGTGACAACTGTCGTTGCGGGTAACGGCGATGGATTGTAGCGTCTTATAAGAGGCCAAGAAATTCTTGACAATTTCAAGTGACTACCATCTTTCCGAGACGAACCACACTGCACTTAGTGCTGTACATGACTGCGATCTACCAACTTACACATTTCCACCTCTTATGGCTCATTAGTTTCCACTGCCAATTCCTAAGACAAGCATATGTTTCCCGCTTGTAACCACGTTTTACTGCATTCTTCAGAAAGAAATACATTAATAATTGATTAATTTTTCGGAATGTCTCTACGTTCACAAAACTGCAGCACAGAACTAACCAATTAAGTACTGCAGGCGTCATGCCCATCTGAGCAGCTCCACCGATTACCATGACAATGACAGCTTAGCAACACAAGAGCAAAAAGATTACAAAACTGCCGTGTCTGCCACAGGCATGATGTTCAAGCAATTCCAGGCAAATCCTTCAACCGGTTGGAACGTCCACAGGAGGGCATACACAACAATCACGTCACAAGTAAACTCTACCTTATCAACCAAGGCGCCAAGGCAAGAAGGAAAAGCAGCAGAGGACAATTCTCATGATCCGTTGAAGTGAACTAAATTAAATGCTCAAAACTGCTGCATGTCAAACGAACAAGACCCAAGTATTCCGCTGCTAAGTACTCCCAAGGGGATACAGAATTACTTAGAAACATCCTTACGAACTTCGGCGAGAGGGAGGCTAGGGTGAACACAAATGCTAGTCACGAATCTCCCATTTTGATATTCGCTGCACGGAGCACGCAGCAAAGTGGTTCTCCGTCCGTGAGAGACTGCATATAATTCCACTCCTTATGTACTTTGCACAATTACTTTTGTCCATTCTCCGAGAACAGCAATCAATCTCACAGCCAACGACGACGTAACTGAAGCCATAGGAAATTGGCCAACGAACTACAGCACAATTGCTGCCTGTGATAACGTAACATTAAGTAGTAACAAGTTATATTCGCTAATCTGGGATGTGACGCAGCGTTCATTGGCAGTTAGTTACCGACGTTTCGAGACAACCCTTCAGTCCGTCTTGAAGGGTCAAGCAGTCAAAGAACTACCCATCAACGCTCAGTAACATCCCAGAAGATGGAAGATTTCATTTAGCCCGCAGCGGAAGCTTGAATTCAGGCAAACATGTATTGCATGTCATACCCCTATCCCAGACGTTTCTAACATTCAACGGAAGAGTGAAAATACGTCACCATCGATCTCAAGTTATCTACTGATGGCAGAAACTAACTTGAAGGTAAGCAAAAATTGGACCTACGATGAAGACCCAAGCCCTCTGGGATATCATGCCATGTGCAGTGAGGTACGGTTAATAGGCTTTCGGAAGATCTCGCTATCTCCATCTTAAGGGCGGCATTCTTGGATAAGTCAAGATGGAGGCAGCAATCATCTGCAAAACGTCGCTACCAATATACCAATCCAAACGGCGTAAAATTCTAAAAGACTAAAATGTTCATTAACTGTGCTGACACAACGTCTAATCTGGAAAACTCACCCTTTTGAATGTCTTGACGAAGCCATCCCAGAAATTTGACACACCTCGTTGAAATACTTACCACCCTACTTCTAAATGTCAGCCTAATTGGTCAACGAGTTTCCCATTTCTATCAGAAGAGGTTGTTATGGGTTGCGCCTTAGATCTTTCTTGCACTGCCGCTCCAATAATCTCGGTTGCTAACGGCAACACACTATCTGCACCGCTTTCGGTGAAAATACATTAAAATGAAAGACAAATTTAAAAAAATAGCTGTACTTTATTAAAAATTTATTTGAATTCAAGCATTCGTCCAATTAACTATTTATTGGTAGCGTTAATTATGTGCTCCCAACCGTCTACCGTCCAATAGCACGTAATTTCTCCGACAGTCAATTTATTAATTCCGTGAGATTCTTAGAATGAACTGCGAATGCTCTCTTGAAAAACATTAATAAGTAGGTCTTTGTAATCAATAAGATATGTCTTTTTTTTGAGGTAAGTATATTATTTTCATGAACTTCTATTCACAAAGATTCAACAGCCATAATTTTAAATCCAGTTATTAAAAAATTTGTATCTGCCATGTCCTGTAAGTCCTCAAAGGTCTCACAAATGCAGAGAGAGACGAACATGCAGGAAGTCTGTTGAAAGACTAGCACAGTATAGCGGAGAGGGCACACACTCGTAACAGAACTGTATTACCCAGGCACAGATGGAAAAGTCGAGCTAATTTATTGTTAATCCGTGAAGAAAAAAGAGAAGAAAAGACGAATTCTTAAGTTAATTTAACGACATTACTTAGATACTTCAGTTACGAAGCGCGGAATGCAACAAGCGATCATCATTGATGTTGGATAAGTGAATATTTAGGAGCAGGCATTCACAGCCTATTTGGAAATGCCACCATAACATCCAGAGAAGTTTCAGTCAGCAGCACGGCAGCAGGGTCCACAGTAGGAGCGGCCATCTTCCTAACACATGTCCAGCGGAATATTGCTACTGCAACATGCTCGGAAAATAGGCTATACGGCCATTGAAAAGACGAAGCACCACAACGTTAACCTTATTGTCACTTTCGACTTGTTATGAGAAATAATTAAGTTTATCAGACAAGCAGGCCGTTTCTCCTGCAAGTATGCAAACCGAATCGAGTCCAGAAAAATCGATTTCGAAGTGACTCGCTAAGATGTTACAAACTCTTAGGTTAAGCGATATACAGGATATATATGAAAGACAAATGGCCTAACTGATGATAAGGGACTTCCAGAGAATTGCAGAACGTGGCTAAAAGCCAAACTGAACAAAGGGAAATCTAAACAAACATCGGTTCTAAACTTCTGTAAAAACAAACGGCATTCAAACAATCGTTACACAAACTCGATGACTACTGTTAAAATTGTTCAAAGCTTATCTGCAATAGACACAGTTAGCGAGCTGAACATAAAACAGCAGCAGGTCTATATGGTAAATATGCAGCATAGCTTGCCAAACAATTGCAATCCCACTATTATCGCTTGTCGCCTGATGTGTGATGAAACTCTACGCAAAATGCCCTCTCTGCCCCCCCCCCCGCCCCCCGGCCACCAACAACATAACCAACTGAGGACAAGGAAAAAGTATAATTGACGTCTAGCCATATGAAACTAACAGTTAAAACATCGTGTCTATTATTATTATTATGTGCCCCCTTTAGCCCCCCGTAAACTGGGTACTGCGGCCCCTTGTCTTCGAGTAAGCCAGCCGGAACATGAATATAGCCACTTACCACTATACACTGCCGAAGTTAAGAATGCTTTGAACCACACCTTGACCATCTTCCACGTTTTCACGTCCTGGTGATTACGCAGCACATAATCAAATTTAGCGGGCTAACCTCTTCAAGTTTCCGCTCTGTGCACCCCTTCAGGACCTAGTGACCTGCATGGCAGATGACACTAAAATCGAAATTCATTGCACTTCTCAGAGGATTGCTCATCTACACTGCTATACAGTGCTACACACCTCACTGAGATATACCGGAGGCAGTAGACCTACTACGGACCTTAATACCTTGCCAACAGCTACACACCTCACTAAGATATACTGGATGCAGTACCACGGACTATCAGGATAAAGCTCTGATTTCCAGATATCCTTTGCCACAATCTTGCTATTTCTTCGTCCATGTAACAGTGTCTTCAACCATTATTATAGATTTTAATTCACTTAGGAAATCGCCTGCAATTCCACAAAACATATCTTCAAAATCAGTTTCCACATTTTACTCCCACTGCCGCTAGTTTTACCACGTGGTCTATTCCTTTCAGAACTCGAATTATAACTGTGTATTAATTAACAACCATCCCCATCCACTGCCGCGGTTAAGAATGCGTGAAGCCTTACCTCCCTACCCAGTGCCCGCTTCACGTACAGTTTATTTAAGGACAACAACAACAAAAACAATTATACCTTCACCTGTATACTTTGTAACCCTATGACCTCTCCAACTCAAAAGCCTAGCAGACTTAAAATTCCGTACGACCTGCTGCTTTTTTTTGTACTTTAGATGCCGGACTGCTGGCTAGAAGTCAGTACTCGGAAGGTCCTGCGACCGGCCATCTCGACACAGATTTTTCTTGGTTTCCCTGTGTCTATAAGCA
>Ga0136643_10004545_pt1:0-17500 | contig 19196 bp, 9 predicted proteins | sample TergutLab28metaG_FD_96883 | JGI IMG/M metagenome (GOLD analysis project Ga0136643, IMG submission 96883) | Labiotermes labralis P1 segment gut microbial communities from Petit-Saut dam, French Guiana - Lab288 P1 (version 3) (version 3) | ecosystem: Host-associated > Arthropoda: Insects >...
CCCCTTTCCCCCCCCCCCCCCCAGAAAATATTCCTGGTACTCATTTCTGTTGGAGGCTGAGTCAACCCCCAAGGATAACTAATAACTCAGAAATAATGTCCAATTGATCTAATAAAACAGGAAAGCCAGTTGCTTATGTAATTTACGACACAAGAAACTTACGCTAAATTCCATATATAAATTTCATAAAAATATGAGCTACGATCATGGCGACAGGGCACAATATGTATGTTTGTTCCCTGTATGATAACCGTCCAACTACCATACAAACCCTCCTTTTGACAAAATATTTTTGAAGTGGAGATGTAGACACAAAGTCGGTTATTAAGAAAATATCATCAGTACGGTGAACTATAGAGAGAGCAGAGATGAGTAGAGGCTGCACTGTAGGGTAGTACACAGATTCCGCCGTTTCTTGTACTTAATTAATCTCGATATTCATTAACTGCGCATAGAGATCTTTTGTCTCGGAGCGAAGTAACCCTGGATAACACACTGCACGGGGTAATAAATTACTTTATTCTTGTTAAAGCATCAGAATACACAACAAACGCTGTGAATATTACTACCCATTACGTTTTGAGCAATGTGCTATTCTACTGGAGGAGATTTTAAGAAAATATACGTCAAATATTTGGCTAATTTAAGGCAGGGATACAATCATTCTACATGAATCAGGATGGAATTAGTCTAAAATAACCTTCTCACCGCGATTTAATGTCAGCCAGTTCGTGTGCAGGAGCCACGTGCGCTTCACAGTAAATATATAACTGAATGGCATAAAAGTAAAGGTCAACTCATGACATGCCTATGCAGGAACAGAAGGGAAGCATTCGACACCTCGGCGCTAGAAGGGGTGAGGGGTCAGCACCACGCCCCGTCCACTTTAACCCCCGGAAAATCCCGGTACCCCTTGGACGCAGAGAAGACTAGTTGGGGTTCGGGGCCGATTTAAACCGGCACGGAAAACTCTCCCCACCGGGAATTCATCCTCGGAACGTCCAGCCTGTAGCGAGTCGCTATACCGACTACGCTATCCCGGCCGCCAACTGAATTAATTACTGATATCATATTATAAATTATCATGTCTAGAGTGAAAATTGAAAAATTAACACTACTAAAATGCAATTTATTCCATTGTGCGTGGTGAAAGTTCAAAGTCTTTGGCGATTTATGGAACTAAACAGAATACATCTACGAAACGACACACAGAAAGGTGCATAATAGTGCTGTACCTAGTGAAGATAAGTTCCAGCCATCTGTATCCAGTGTTCCAACTCTTGTCACAATCGAGTGATGTCGTCTGCAGTTACAAACCAGTTGAGGGTCTGATTCCCCTATCCAGTGACGAAAATAATCGAATTGGAAAAACAAATTCAATTTTCATAGTCTTAAAAATAATATTCTCGGTAAATAAAGCCCAGAGATGGAGGTGGTCAAGTTTTCGGATTTTCGTATCGGCAACTCTAGAACCTGCTGAATCATTCGCCCATGAACAACTCCCGCACAACGAAACTGCGCTTCAATCTTCAGTTAGGTCAACCTTTCAACAAGAGTTGGAAGATGTCTGGTATTGTAACCGATTCGGACGGTCCACGAGATCCTGTCACTCTGTTACACGTCGGTCTGCCACGCTGGTATTTAGTGAGAACACACAGTGGCAATGAGGCTTTTATTCCTTCATTTCAGTACCATGCGTGATTAATTAATTCAAGCTGTAGTAGATCACAGACTTCTTTACTTCTTGGTTTTTTATGTTCTGACATTTAATACACCGATAATAAATAATGATGTATAAAACTGCATTTGCAGAAGCGGATATACTGCATTAGAATGTATAGTTTCTCTTAACATCCTAGAAGAAAACTACCACGTAGCTGATGAATAAAAAACCAACTAGATGCCACCTATTAATTTATTGTACTTCTTATAGGCTGAATATGTTTCGGGCACTACTTTGCCCATCATCAGGAGCTCGCGTCTATAATGTTGATTACCACATTGGTCGTTTCGTTCTTGGTTTGCTGTATGTTGGAGGTTAGGTGTGGTTTGGCGGCTGTAGTGTCTGGGCTGCAGGCTAAAGTACGTGCTTTAGCCTGCAGCCCAGACACTACTCCAGCCAAACCACACATTTAATGCTAAAGTTAAGGACGGTGCTATGCTCTTCAGAACTTATGCTGTTTTATTTATGTTTAAGAGTCTTTGGGTCTTCGGCGCTGCACAAGCCGAGCCCAAAGCCTCATACCTAATGGGCGTAAGCGATCTGGTTTCTTCGTGATAGAAGTCAACGTAAACAAGACAGGCAATTTAACGTAATATTGAGGCACGTTTGCCTAACTATTATTGCTGTGGAAAAGCCATAAGTATTAAATATTATGAACGTGTGTCTGTATTCTTGCTTCAGCTATCTGGCATGCAAATCGCATATTTTGTGTGTCGTATTATACTGTCATTCGTGACCTGTCTGCCTCTACCACATTTTTCCACATTACATTATAAACGGCACTATTTTCGGACAAGAGTTTACTGAACCTACGTCGTGTGTTTCAATTTTCTATACAATATTTGTCTACAATATTTCTCATTCTAAGAAAAATCCAGGAGATATCATAAACGTGCATAGGTAACCAAGTAAGGTGCCCTTTATTCTTTTCACATTTTAACAAAATTTTTATTTTCTCAACATACTTTCGAAAAGTACTCTAATTTCGAATTTCATGATAATTCGCTCAGTGGTAGCCAAGATATTTCATGCGGACAGGCAGATATACAGACGGACGGACAGACATGAAGAATCTAACAGTCGTTTTAGTAATTTTGTAAACCCGCCTAAAAGCCAAAGTAAAAGACTTCTGGGCAACGTGAACTGGCGTTAAATCTTAGCTAGTGGGGACTAAATTGTTCAGTCCTTTCTAAGGAAAGAACTGACGGTACGAACAACAACAAATTTCGAATGTCGTAACAGGTTCTAAAAAACACATTGCTCACAGCACGAAAGTTAAATGATTTACACAATTATTTTAAGTTCTTTCAAAATTAGTTCTTTGTACTCTTTGAACAAACGTATCTCAGTGTTCGTACCCATGCCCTTAACTTTATACTCAGCAGTGGTATTTATGTGTACCTTCTTGTTAAACATCAATTAAGAAGCAATTTCATTCACATAGAATTTCTATGGAATTTCCTTCATTCTGGGAATGAAGGCTGATGACGATCGAATTTACTATTGGAGATTCCGAGCAAACCAACTTTTAAACTATTATCAAAAGAGCTCTGCCCTACAAAGGTTCAAATAATGTCATCACTTCGCGATGTGTGACGCAAATACCAATGAATCAAAATTCACGTATTTTATAGATTGCAAGAACAACGAACTGAGAGATGGAATGCCGCTCGGAGAGTAGATAAATTTCTAGGCCTTTCGGTGGTTCACATTCCCCACAAAGGAATTCCTATCGCTTTTGTGAACAAGGTATCAAATTCTTCAGAAGTAGCAGTAGTAGCTGAACTGTAACTGTAGCAACAAACACAGACGTACATCAGATTACTTACTCCTAACTTAGTTTTGGTATTTCAACAATTAGCAACCGGCTTATCGTTAATCTTTATGTTTAGCAAAGTGCTGTTGGTTGCGGCACTGCGTTACAAGCCGGTAAGTCGCGATTTCGATTCCCTACGGATTCATTGGAATTTTAATTAACATAAACCTTCTGGCCGCATTATGGTATAACCGTCGCCTCGACTTCTAACAGAAATGAGTAGCAGAAATATTTCCTTGGGTGTAAAGGCGGCCGGTGCTTAGGTCTGACAATTTTACCATCTTCATGTGCCGATTGTCTTGAAATCTTGGAGCCTCAAACGCTTGGGATATTTCGGGTCTGTCTCGGCCTGTAGATGGATGATTTTACCTTTTATTTAGCAAACTGCTTATATGGCAGATGCTGTGGCAAAGTGGTTAAGGTGCTGTGCTACAAATCGGAAGGTCGCTGGTTCGATCCCAGATGGTGTCACTGGAATTTTTTTTTGACATAAAATCCTTCCGATCGCACTATGGCCCTGGGGTCGACTCAGCCTCTAACAGAAATGAGTATCAGGAGTATTTCCTGGGAGTAAAGGCGGCCGGTGCGTAAGGCTGACAACCATACCACCATCCTGTGCTGTTGTCATGAAATCTGGGAACCTTAACTTCCTGGAACCCTCTGGGCCACTCCAGGCCTGTAACGGGACTGCTTTACCTTTAATTGTATGACAGATAGCTTAGTTCTTTAACAAAAGATTAGAAAAATTATTTACAACAGATAGGCGGTAACTAGGTCACTTATTTCCTTACTTAGCACTTACTGCTTTGGCATTTTACTATACATTTTCGAGGCAGCCTTGATTTAAATTTGTCTGATATTTGAATCACTTAGAAAGACGACTCGGTGGCGTGCCTTTTCTTTTTAGAAACCTGCGAAGATATTTCCGCTGCATCTTTGTAACAGGGAAAAATATGTTGCGGGCTTATTCAATTTCTGAAAAAAAAAGAACATTGCCAGTAGATGGAAGTACAAAAATGTTAGTCATATTTCAGAGAACGTTCGATATGACGATGAAACTTCATATTTCAATAGTATTTTGTAACATACATCAAGGTGAGAAAATTTCCGTACTATATTTTATAACGATGTTATATACCAAAGTGTCTGACAATAAATGACACATTTTCAATACCTTATAAAGTATTACTTGGACCATATAACACGTCTCGATGTTAAGTTCCTGGTCTCTAGAAATTTGGTGACAGAGAATTTTCGTGTGTACTCTTTATGAACTTCATACGACGGAACGATTTCAGATTTCGGGTTTCGATATCGAATTATTTCAGTGAAGCAGTTTAGCTTGAATAATGGTAAATGGATGCCACAAAGGAGTAACTAACAATATGCAAACTGTTTTCCATAAAACTGTATGGGCCACAAGCACATTTGCTTATTACGAGGCACGATCATCAACATGAATTAACTTCCTTGTTAATGGAATCTCTACTTTAAGGCAATAAGGTACTTTAATATGGAAAGAATTTCGACGATTGAAACTCTTAACCTGTCATCTTCGTCAGAGTCTGGGTAAAATAAAGAGAGACGAAATATTAATTATTATTTTCTCAGACCAATACATGGTGAGATCGCCAGAGATAATTAACTAACTCCAAGTTACACGGTGTTCCTTGAGACATTTGTAGTTACACATTTCGTTAGATGAGTGATGCAGCAGTTGAATGCATTTAGCATATCACAACTTCGTTTCCATAAGGTGGCCGTTGATATACTTCGAATTCCTTATCCGTATTTTATATAAAAACTCCTTATACATTTTTCATATGTGTCCAGCTAAGTACCTAATATACCTTTATTTGATTCTACGAACGGTTTGTGCGCAACAATACAAAACTGTACGGGTGGGTTGTGCCTTTAAAAAATTATAGCAGCAATAGGCAGGTTATTTAAGGAGGAAATTCTTTACTCGTCAGTTACGTAACAAGAATATTATGACTGTAAATGGTGAAAATGAAAGGTTGTGGAGAAGATAGTAGCCTATTTTATGATCTGATCCCACAAATGGGCCTAAAGATCTAAGAACAGCATGGGAAATATTATGTTCACTGAGGTGGATTTGGATCGCTTTTGATGAGTAGTTTAACGCATGCTATTAGAGTTGCCCTATCTAACAATCTATTTCAATCGACACCAGACGTTTACAACTCATCATGACCGAGCTCGATTTCATACCACTCCATAAGCCTCAGCTAGTCAACCTGAGACAATTCAATCTCGATTACGAAAACTGCTCGTCCTCAGGCAGTACCTCAGAGAGAACACAGTCTCTTTAGATTAAGAAGGCCATTTACAACAAGACATCATATATTTACGTAATTATCCAGTTATTTCGGGCTGATATCAACGAAATAAAATGTTGTCGATAAACTTTAGTAAAAGTCCGAAAGATGCAATTTCACGCCAGTCCTTTCTACTGGAGTAGCATCGATACAAGAAGAAGGAAAGACAGGCGGACACGACAGATCCAGCAGTCACTTCCATCAAGCACACGTGCCTACAATTTGCGAAAGTCTCCATCGGTACAGCCAATGTTCCCTCAGAAATTTGAATCCTTGAACTTTTGTAAACTAAGCACAGTGCTAAAAACTGCACCATGCTGGTTAGCGATACGGTGATAAATTTTAAATTACGACGGGCTGAACCACCTCTGCGATAATTTGTATGTTTCAAACCAGCCTCATGCAATTTCTGTGCTATCCTTGCATGCGGTACTCACAAGTAAAGGAGAAGTGTAGATTTACGCAACCCTTATAAACCAACAGTTACTTTTAACAGGGATGGCACGTGTAGACGATAAAGGTGATCAATAAGGAGGAATGCTTAAGTGAACGGCCAGTACAGCCGCAGATCAAGGGTCTGAGGAAGAAAAAAACGTACGGTGCGCTAACAAACACTGACGTATCTTCACTTCGCATCACTACAGTACACAGAATTGGAACTCCACAATTGGGAAGTTTCATCTGCCCCCACAAGTGGTAGGCCGACTCATTCTTAAAGTAGGTTACTGTCATATGTATTGTGACGACGTACAGTTTGATAGATGGGTATCGCCGTTTCGGAGAAAACTGCTTCCTCGATCTTCATACTAAAATGCAATTTCAGTAAGACTAATAAAAGTTATACACCAAGTTCTTGTTTTACGTCCGAGTTTTGATCCTCAAAAAATGGACGTAAATGAGAAAGGCGTAAATAAAAAACGCAAATAAACCAGGAAAAGGGCAATAAACCGAAAATGTGACTTCGAAAATTAAGAAGAGGCGTAAATTGCCAAGGGGCATTAAAGGAAAATAGCGTAAAACAAGGCATCTGTTTAATTGCATCTTCTCAGTATTTCAAATGTCCGAATTTCCTGTGTTTTTCAACCTGAATTCCGCAAGTTTCCTTTTCCGTCTGACGGCCAGTAAATCGTAAAACTACGTATTTTATAAACAATATTCTTCCTTTCAACTTTCTTTGTCTGATTCTAATAGTATTCTGTGTCCTCCTCAACATCTTCTGGCACCAACCGTGCGTTCCGTGTCCATTTTCATTCAGAAAAAGTCGATAGAATGGAAGAAATATGTACTGAAACGTTAAAATTTTTCCTGCTAATTTCCATAAAGTAAATCTAATAAGAGGTCGTGTTAAGTAATAAGGAATTCAGTTTCACATATATTCTTGGCCATCCAGTTCTTACTGTTGCATTTTCCGGATACGGTTAAATGTATTAATTTTCGTGGGGCATGTCCCATGAAAGGAGCGGAAACAAATATTTATGCTTCTGTCTCACAGCGGACAGAAGTCGAAAAGAAAAGCAATCGAACGAGACCGTCAATTCTCACCCACTGAGAAAAACTGGGTAAACAAGAGTCACGTGCACAAATATTATTCCAATTCTGTTTTCTTTACTTTCTCGTCTCTTTCTTAGGCTTTCTATTTCATTTCCTTTACTTTCGTAATTCCTTTTCATTCTATTATAATAATAGTTCTCCATTCCTTTCTTAAATTTCCTTTCGCTTGTTTGAAGTCAGTGCTTCTCACTTCATCTATTTATTCATCCCTTCTAATCTCCGTTTTCTCAATCTAAGTTTTCGGCATTCTTGAACTCCTTTTCCCTTGATTACATTCCCCGTATTTTATATTCCTATAATGTTTCTTTCCAATCCGTCCTATCGTCTTCGTTTTCTTCCCTTGACGGCCCTATTTTCTCTTTAAAGGCGCTGTTGCAAAATTGCGAAAAGCGACTATTAGGTTCGCCATGTCTGTCTTTCCGTTCGTCTGTCCATCAGTCTGTTCGTCCGTCCGTCCCTCCTTCGCTCCGCATGGAACAACTCGACTCTCACTGGGCATATGTTCATGAAATTTGATATTTTCGAGTATTTTTCAAAAATCTTTCGAGAAAATTCAAGGTTTATTAAAACACACCAAGAATAACGGGTACTTTATATGAAGGTCAATATAAATTTTCATGATACCTCTCTCAATTCTTCTTAGAATGAGAAATGTTTCAGACAAAGCTGTGAAGAAAATACAAACACTCTTTATGTTCAAATACTTTTTTTTTTCGAAAATCGTGCCTTTTATGAGATAATGTAGAAAAATAGTGTAGAACCTGAAAGGCCACAGACTACAATATAATATGGCCCACGCGCATTGCATGCTGAATACCTAAGGTTACAAAAACACATTCAGAACATGTAATACTTATTGTTTTCCACTGCCACAAATTTTACACGAACGCGCCTCAATGTTAAGTTACACGTGCATGGTCTGTCTTGTTCCTTTTTCTCTCCCTCAGGAACTCGAGAAAATCCCTATCACTGATCGAATATTTCATCACCTTCGTAAAAATGTCATTTATGTCAGACGACAATACCAAACCTATCAAAATTAAAGTTTTTTTTTGCCTGCCATGTAGTGTGGCCAGCTTCGTGCCCCGGGAATTTCGTCTCCGGTCAAAGAGCTTCGAACAACAACTGATAAGGCGTCTAGGTCGAACCCAGAGCCACTCCGGACATTGTAAAGAAGAGAACATCTCTTGTCCCTCCCAGAATCGAACCAATATTTGTCTGCATTCCAGCTTACACACTAAGCACTATAGGATGAACAATCACAGTTCCTCCGATAAGCCCATCAGCGAAGAAATTCAAATAAATATAACATTTTAAAAGTAACAATAATGCATTCAAAGAGCCGTGATGGTTCTATAACCTAATCACTGTTGTTGAAAGGTTTATCTTTCTTGATTTAAAATCAAAAGTGTTACAACACCAGTACTATTGGTAGGCAATGTTAGGATTGAAGTAATTGTTAAATTATATCTTTTCTCATGTTATTTCTTGATGGAGGTATGGCGAATTTTAAATGAAGTGAAGAACAAGAACACAGGGGAGAGATTTTGCTGTCACTTCTACAATAACATCGAATAACGTAATGCCAGAAGTCCTAATCAATGGATAAAATTAATCACTACAATACGTAGTTAGTAAATTTTGAAAAAACAAATGTGCTGAAAGGTTTCACAACAAACCAGCCGCATCTTTGGACGAAGCTACGATGAATCAATAACATGTTACTTTAGATTATTTCTGTATACAGCATATACAAAAAATTTGCGTTCACTGCAAGCCTCTTTGAAACATACGTTCAAATGTCTGGCGTAGAATAATGAGCAGAAGCATTGAATTGAAAGGGGTTATAATTGTTCTTTATAGCTTGCTAATTAAATTGATCTTAATTTCCTTGGGAAGGTTTCACCAATTTTCTCATGCGATAAGCGATAATGTCTGAACCCCACACAGGTATTAAAATTGATTAAAGTTTGATGACTGTGTTCTCGTGGTCACGTAAATCACAATACAACACCAAGAAAGCACAGCCTAGTTTATTCAAGAATTCATTTGAACACATTTTCAAAATTCTGAATCTTAGGCAACTTCAGTCTGACATATCTCGACAACTCTTACCTCTGTAGTATCGTATACATGCTTTTGTACTTTGTACGCATAGTGGGCCGGGTAGCTCAACTTGGTATAGCGACTGACTACGGGCTGGATGGTCGGGGATCGAATCCCGGTGGAGACGAGATTTTCTGCCCGTCCAGACCGGACCTGGAGCCCACCCAGCCTCCTGTAAAATGGGTATCGGGTCTTTCCCAGGGGTAAAGTGCGGCCGGGGCGTGCTGCTGAACACTCACCCCCTTCTAGTGTCGCGGTCATGGAAGAATAGAGCTATACCTCTACCCACCCTCTGGGTCACACCGGGCGTGTAAGGGGATCACTTTACCTTTACCTTACTTTGTACGCTTAACTGTATATTGATGCAGGTAAAGTTGCGTGTATGGACAAACCTTTCTACAAGTGGTGTTACTATTTCATAATGACCTAAGGGCCGAAGCATGTCCGAGATTGAACATAGTATAGAGTACTAGGAATTTTCTCTAGACACAGCTACTTGTTGGTTTTTAAATTTTGATATTAAATACAGTAACATGCAAGAGTGCAAGGCAACGGTTCTCGGGGTACGAGAACAGACACCATAAAGTACCGCATGTTGTAAAAGCAATCCCATTACAGGCCTGGACAGGCCCTGAAAGTTCCAGGAGGTTGAGGCTCCCAGATTTCAAAACAATCGTCACATGAAGGTGGTAAGGTTGTCAGCCCTACGAACCGGCCGCCTTTACCCCCAGGAAATATTCCTGGTACTCATTTCTGTTAGAGGCTGAGTCGACTCTAGGGCCATAGTGCGGCTGGAAGGATTATGTCAATGAAATATTCCAATGACAACATCGGGAATATAACCCGCGACCTTCCGGCTTGTAGCGCAGTGCCTCAACCAAATGCGCCACCGCGTGCCCCCACCGTATGTTGTAGTGAATGTAAAGCATAAGACTTGAGCAAAACATACACTACATATAAAATGTCTGTGTACTTTTTCACTACAAAATTTACTCAAAAAAAAAAAAAAAGAATTCTTCTCTCTGATGACCACTTAGCGATCACAGCTTGAGATGCGACCAGAAAGGCAATTAGGCCTTCGCATAGTGTCGGTTATTTCCGCCTCATCCGAACCGAAATTAGAAGGCTTCGTACAACTGCTGTAAAATTATCCAATATAAACTTCTATGAAAACCCATTTAGAGGTCTGTACTTGTTACAAGCGAAGACAAATGGACACAGACAGACACGGCGTAGCTAATAAGCGTTTTATTACAGCATTTCATTAAGAAGGCCTTAGGAATTAACATCAATAGTAATGTCTACAGTTCTTCTATTAGCATGTTTCATAACAAAACCTTAAACATATTTCCATGCCGTGAGTAGGGGACATTAAAATCAATTTATTATTTGTATAGCTGTAAATTAAATAATTATGTTCTCACAAACCGCTCGATTCATTTTCAGTGCAAAGTGTCTTGTTATCTTCCTTTCACTCCCACCGCCACTATTAAGCAATATTTCAGATTGCGGGTGCTTTGTTAGGTGTACCTTTTTAATTGAATTGCCCTTTGAGGAGGGTTGGATGTTCGGATTAGCTGCAAAAATTAATTTCATTGAATAATAAGTCATATAATTCTTTGGCGGTGTCTTGACCTCTTTACCTCCGGCTCAATTTATGAAGCTATTCGTCAATAAAAGATTAGAGAAAATCATAATGAAGTCACTGTTTACCAAACGAAATTAATTTCTCTTCAAATAATGCAGTTGAAACATTTAAATCACACATCTAGGCAGTCAGAGCACTGACAGCGCTCCAATTTCAGCCCACTTTTCTTTCATGTGGGAAAAAAAAGACTAATGAGGTAATGCAACAAAAGAACTGCGTGAACCTTCTGTGCAACAAAAACAGAAATAATATATTATTTCAGTTATTTATTTATTTATTTGCATGTCGAGTTAACAGCCGAGTGGCCCTTTACAAGACCACATGTACAAGTAGATATCAACAAACCAAGACAGAAAATCATGCGATTATTCTGATTAAATTTACAGTTATATTGATACAAGGCAAAATGATTATGCACAATTACAGCGAGTATATCGCAACTCATGATAAGGGTATTAAATCCATAATACAGTGGCGTATCTACATCAACTGTAACTGAATAATAATAATAACAATAATAATAGTAATCACCTAACAATAAACTGAACAACTAATCCGTGACAATAAGCAAGGGACATGCATGTTGATAGGTGTTGCAGTTCCTGGAGACAGAAATGTGATCATGAAAGAAGTCGAGAAGATTTTAAAATATAAAAACCTCATAATAGAAATTCAGCGCTCGTGGAATGTGAAAGAGAAAGTGATACCAGTAGAAATAGGGGCGCCTGGAACCATTTAAAAATCACTCAGACCAATACCTAAGCAAAATAACAGGAGAGCTAGAAATTAAGGAACTGCATACAACAGCCATATTGGACTCTGCACACATACTGCAGAAAATGCTAATGTAAAAGTACAAAACATATTTCACGGGAGACATAACATTACAAGTAGAGCAAATTGTAAATAGAAACAGCTCTAACACGAACATGGTTTGTTTCAGGTATACAATTTTAAATAGTGCCAAAAAGTGATAACAAGGACAATAATAATAAGCAAGTACAAAGACCTGCAGTTCGAGGTAAGCAGGATGTGGATGTGTAAGGTGACGACAAAAATTGTGCCGGTTATAATTGGAGCATTAGGAACAATTAAGATCAGAACCTTCAGTTTCTCCCAGGTCACCCGTCGGCCAGAGACCTACAGAAGAGCACACTAATGAGCACTGCACACATCTTTCGTAACGTGCTAGGGTAAATCGTTTTGATCTGTTTTTGAGATCTGGACTTACCGGAAGACCTCTACCTAATAACTAATAGGCGAGATTACAATAATAATAATAATATGGGTATTTATGAACGTGCAGGCTTAACAACAACAAGTATTTGACTTTCATAGGGCCATGCATCGTAATATTATTTCTATAGTAAAACCAACTAGATGCACCAATGTATCAAATTTATTTTATTTTGGAATGACACTCTACATGTTTCGGACGGTCTTTCCGTTCATCATCAGGAGTCTAGTACTGTACACACAGCAATAGTTATATGTCATACAGGTTATGCTGACTGCTTGCTAGCGGGATCAGTCAGCACAACCTGTGTGACTTATACCAACTGCTGTGTGTGCAGTGCTAGATTCCTGATGATGGACAGAGATACTGTCCGAAACACGTAGAATTATATTCCAAAAATAAATTTGAGAAATTAGTGGATCTCGTTGGTTTTATTATAAGAAGAGTACCAAGCTTGCCGAGATACAGGAAGCTGCAAATGAATACGTGTCTTAATTTGATAGTTACTGTATAGTATAACAAAAATATATTCCATATCTGAAAAATTCTACGCCTTAACTTTATCGAAAAAAAGGTTCCTTACAAGGGTCACACAGCCTCGTTATGTTTTTCTTTCTCTTCCTTGTTTTCCATTTCAGTAGCTGTTTCCAGGCAATACACATTTCCATCCTTCCTCCCGCCATTAAATGGCTGGTCCCCACATAGGCCATTCCCGGCGGTCCGCTCGGTTATTCAGCGTCAATTCCAGCTCGGTCTAATGCAATGAGTGATGCGAGGAAAAGAAAATTCAGAGGTAGTGTTTTCTAAGTTCCGAGGAAGCGTGGAAATCTGTCACAGACTGTCGGCTGTGTACTGGTAGGTACTATACTGCGATTAGTAAGTGTGAACATTTTGAACACATAATGAGATGCTGCAACATAAACTGTCAGTTTGCTGCCGTTTTGAAGCACGAAGCTCTGGAGTGTCCAAAGTGATGGACAAAAACCAAGAAAGGCATGAAAACACAATAATAATAATAATAATAATCTACAACATGATTACTACTAAAAAAAGGAAAAAATGGGTGTGGCGTTGACGACCCACACCCATCGAATGCTGAGGTTAAAGAAAAAGTAAATCTGTACTTCTATTACCCTTCTGGGCCTTCATCATTTGTTCTAGGTTAAAATTTTGTCTTTATATTATTATTGTCTCGTGGCACTGCCTTCAACGTGCGCGCAATTTAAAACACTCTAAGAGGGGCTGTGTTGCCCAGTACAAGAAGAGGTATTCTGCTAGGTTAAGGTATGTTTCGTGGTAACTTACGCCAGACACACAGTAACGCCTGCAGCTATGATAAGATCACGACGACTCATAAAATTTTCGAGGCGAATACCATTCCTGAATTTTCAACACTCTCTCCTTTAATTTCTGAAATCATTTACGCGTTCCCCACCGATTCCCGTATTTACGATGTTTTTCCCGATGATTCCTCTATTTCTCGAAGCTATTCCTGAATTTACTATTCGAACCTGTTTGTTTCCTGGATTTTTCTCAGCGATCCTCAGCCATTCTTGTTTCCTTCTGAGTGATCCCCACAGATTTGTGAAGTTATGTTGCTGCCATAAAAAGGATATTGTACTGAAGCAGCGATACAATTGCAATCTTCCGGTTACAAATGATTCATACAATCTTAGTTGTGATTTATCTTCGAGGTTTCACAACCCACTTGGTGAGAAATCTTACATAAGGGGCACTAGGAATGGGGCAGATAAACTCAGTAAGTAACGGAAGGCCAAAATCTGCAGCTTCAAAAGTAGGTTGCCTTACAATTAATGAATAACTGGCCGCTGAAGAGAAATCGGGTAAGTTGTCAGTGTGTTCTGCACGTGGGATGACTTCTTTTCAAATACGTAAGTGTGTAATTAGTGTTACTGTCGTCCAAGACTACCAAAACAGGCTTGCGACGGACACTATTCTCAAGCACAAGTAAACATCGATAGCAACATGGGATATTTCACAAAAGAAGTGAGTAACACATATGCATATTCTCATGTTTATTATAATATATAAAATTTAAACCTTGGGTCTCTTATTTAAAATAATAATTTTGTAGAATAAGGACATTCTGGAAAATTCTTCATTAAGGTTACACAATTTCCTTGCGCTTCATCCAACAGATACTGAGAAAATAAGTTCTTAAAATTTTTACAAAATTCTTAAAAGAACCCAAGTAAACTCCTTTTTATACAAATGTTAAAGCGGGATTTCAATGCGGCGCGTAAGGAAAAACTGACTCCCTCCCCCCAGCTTGGAGTGGGGGGGGGGAGACCAACCACTGGCAACGCTGACAGATGTTTTCAGTGCGCAGGAACATTCTCGTTTTAGACACCCTGCTATTCCGAAGACATATTTTTGCCCTCTAAGTACTTTCTACAAGATTCAACTCGACTCCCTATAACCAAGTACTGATAATTATGATTAGTTCCCGCATGAGTATTCTATACTTCCAACGCTTCTCCCGTCGAAATCAGACTTATCTGCAGCAGGACCACTCACTACCGCCCAAGAAAAAACTACAAAACTGTAAAACATTTCCTTAAGAGCCACACATCGCACATCAGTAAAGAAGTACCGAAAGAAGAAGGAGCAAAACGCATGGTTTCGGGACGAACTTTTAAAGCCAGCCTGGCCGAACTGAGACTGAAGCTAGAGAAGGAATACGACACAAAACGCTTTTCTAGATACAAATAATACCGATATCCTGATGATTAGAATGTCTCTCTATTCCTTCTCGGCGACAGTGATGTAAGCAATTTAAAATTACTGTTCATTACGCCATGCGCAAAAGGTCGGTAGGTGTCAGAATGTAGACAGATTCTGTCAGGAAATGTTCGTAGGAAAACACTTTAAAAACAGCTCATACTTCGAAAATACCTGTGATGCAGCTTGAATGTACGCAAACAGATTAGCCTAAGAGCTAAGCCTGTGAAGATGGAACAGAGAGTTCCGGAACATCGACATATAAAATTCAGACGCCGGGGAATAACTCAGAAGAAAGAATACAACGTTCAGAACATGGCGAAAGTTTGAAATCAAGAATCCCTTCTTAACGTTCGTATCCGACTACTGGTCGGTGGTTACCGCTTCTAGATACGGCTAATAGTACAACAGTAATGCGCGTAATGTGGTTCCAAGAAGGTATATAAAATAATATTAAAATATTACACTAAGAACAACACTACATGGTAAGTATCGGCCAGTTACCTTTCTCCGGCCGCAACACAGCATGGCGGCGGCGCGCACTACGTGACTTAACTTCCTGCGCAGCCGTCGGCGAGGCCACAGCATGGGTCGTGATGCCGGTGCCTGTCATACCAAGCTCCTGCTGGAAACAGAACAACATTCGGTCAGACACACGATTCTAAAGTTAGAAGTCAATTTGGTTGTACAGGTTAATGGGGAAATTCAACTGGTTAAATAATCATGATAAGCAACCAGATGCCAAAAAGCCCTTTTTGAGAAGCCAATACTTCCCCAGCTGCTCAACAAATAAACAATCACAATAACCTTACAGGTGTCTCTGGGACGGATACTTCAAATGCTTTTATTGACGGCGAGACTAAGAAAAAAACTACGGTAAGCGAGATTTGCGGCGCTCACAGCAAAGTTGATAGAGTTCCGAGAATTCTGTCCTGTGATGTGTTGTGCGATATACGTATGAACGTGCAGAAGTTCTGGAGAAGCTAGCTACCTTCACGTTCAGTGGATTGTCTCTCCACCACGTCACATCCCGCAAGTCTGGAGTGTTTAAAGGTGCCAAGTTAGCAAATGTAAATTTTCGCTATGAAGTGCTGCATGAAAATTCCGTTACTGTGCCTACAGATTACAAATAAAAAAAATCAGCCACAAAGACCTTATATTATAACTGTTAACACACAAAAATAGATCCCCACACAATGTTTAGGTGTATTTATAATTCGTCACAAGACAAATTAAGTTTCACAGTTCCAATAATTCATTAAATTAAATGAATTAAATATTTATAAGAAGAAAGTGATGAGGTGAATATTTGGGCCCATACAAAAGGAGAAATTTATGTAACTAGAAGTTTCATAATTAATGTGCTTTGCTTAGGTATGACCTCAAGGAGGATACAAGTGATGGGACACTAACATGCACAAGCGAGAGACAAAAACTTCGTAGAAATGTGGTAGATATGTTAATCGGAAAGGTGGGCCGAGTATAGTGACTGAGCTACTGGCTGGACGGTCTGCGATCGAATCCCGGCGGGGACGAGATTTTCCGCCCGTCCACACCGGCCCTGGGGCCCACCCAGCCTCCTGTACTATGGGTACCGGGTCATTCCCGGGGGTAAAGTGTGGCGGCCGGGGCCTGCTGCTGACCACTCACCCCCTTCTAGTGCCGCGGTCATGGAAGAGTAGAACCATACCTCTACCCACCCTCTGGGCCACACTGGGCCTGTAACAGGAACACTTTACGTTTATGTTAATAGGAAAGAAGTAATTTAGAAGATCTAAGTATAGATGTGAGGGTAATATCAAAAAGATGTAAAGAGATCACTTTTATTTATTTGCAATTTAAAAAATGTGATCAACAAAGACAGGTCACCACATCCACCTTGATTTTGTCATCCTAAAAACAATAAATCATAAATAGGTGTTAGAAATGTATTTCGTGTGCAGTTTTATCCATTTCTGCTTTTCTTTATGATTGTTAGACCCATATACCTTAATACTTCTTTTGACTGGTTGTGTCTCTCTTTTAGAATGACAGACGTATTTTCATAAGCAAATAGGAAAGAAATAACATTTTCATATATATCACACTCGGTTCCTAGATTTTACATGAAAGACAGAAAAAGTCTCAAATGAATGTTATTCCATATTCAATAAAAAACGTACAATTAGATAGTGAATGCTAGTAGAGACGTTTCGTGGTTGCTGCTGCACACTGTTTCCTATTTGTGCATCGGAGCAGCAAGTGCACAATTTCTATAGTCTCAATTTAATAAGTAAAGCAAAGCAGTCCCATTACAGGCCTGGACAGGCCCAGAGGGTTCCAGGAAGTTAAGTTTCCC
>Ga0136643_10004546_pt1 | contig 19194 bp, 7 predicted proteins | sample TergutLab28metaG_FD_96883 | JGI IMG/M metagenome (GOLD analysis project Ga0136643, IMG submission 96883) | Labiotermes labralis P1 segment gut microbial communities from Petit-Saut dam, French Guiana - Lab288 P1 (version 3) (version 3) | ecosystem: Host-associated > Arthropoda: Insects >...
GCTTTTTTTTTTATTTACCCCTCCCCCCCCCCCCAAAAAAAAACTACGAGGTCTCATATTTGATAAATTAATAACAACAGTCAAGAAAGAAGTTTGTAACTCTTTGTCGTGTTATTCCGCCTCTTCTTCATAATCCTAAGATCAGACTTCTAAAAATTGTAACTGTTTATTTCGTGGCGGGTTTTACTATGTACGTGTGTTGATACAGAAGTTCTGTCTCATGACAGTGTGCTGGTTTGGCAATGATCGTCCATTTGCTTCTCCTAATTAGGGCTGATATCGAAGAAACTCGGAGGCTCTAGGCCTATTGGAAGTAGATTACAACAGCGCTAACTTGCTAGTTTCAGATCGGCAGATGGAGAAATATAGAAAAGAAGGAAAAAGCAATAAGAAGTACGTTGAACTTTCTTAAGACAGAGTACGAAAGACTTTTGATTGCTTTTTCGGAATGGTTCCTCTAACACGAACAGCCGGTGCCACAGGATTCAAGGTGTTCCAGATGTTGCGTTTTGGACATTCTAGAGATTTTCAGGCAATTAATGTACAGTATGTTATGTCAATCATCGTCACTTTCGTGTCGCACCATTTCATCTTCCTTATATATATATATATTCCTTATGTTCCTGCAGCGATGTTTCTTTCTGTTAGGAAAACCCATGACCTAAACATAATTCAAGCTCTCCATAGTTAGCTCAGACGTCTACTTAACGGGCTGTCGATGATGTTTATGTTTTCACAGCGCTGTACCAAAGGATTTTGTTTCTCTGGAATATGACGTTGCGCCACCCCGTACACGAATCCAGACATTTCTTCAGGACGTGTTACCCCTTGAAAGTGAGGACACTACGTTTCTCCAAACGTCGGGACCCTGTTACCCAGTAAGGCACCTTAATGTCTCCGGAACATGATGTTCTTAACAGACAGTTCCTAAACATTTACACTAACACTGAAATTAAGTAACAGATTGTGCTTCGTGTAAAGTTGATAATTGCCATTACACTTCCCAAGGCTACCTAAATTGTAATCCTTAACATATAACGTCATTTCAAGACATACAGTACGTTAACGGTCCCCCTCCCCCCTACTCACTTCCATGAATTTTTAGTTCTTTTTTTACAAAATTTACCGCATAATATGTTACGTTAAGAATAATACTCAGACTAATGTCAATTATGTCTTATACCGTCACAAATAACGCCTACGGCTGACGAGCTTGTAATAGTATTCTACAATATAAAGCAAAAAATACACCATTTCTAAATCAGTATTTTAATGTTTAATTTCTTGATGCCTTCTACACGTTTCGAGCCCGATGTTTCATCTTCAGGAAGGCGTTTGCATATATAGTTATTGTACGGTACGTTTTACATGCGGAAGTAAAAGCAGTCTTGTAGAAGTGGGTATTCGATACTTGTATTAGAACTTATATTTTGCTACTAGTCAGCTAGGCAAGAAAACTCCTACATTATATGAAACCCCACGCCCTGTTCACAATATCTGCAGCTGTAAAGTATATGAGTCGACAAAAACTCCTGTATCTTGGGGCCGCTTTTATATAAGACACATTTTAATAATATCCCCCTAAGCTCTCTCTCCTTTAACCTTTTGGCGCCGGATTTATTTTTTTTAATTTTAGCACACCCTGTATATAAAATGTGAATAACACAGGAACCAAATAAGTTAGAATTATGAAACAAACTGAATTTTGAATAGAAAAAAACGGAGAGTATATACCATGTTTAAAATATTCAGTACCTATATTTGTTAAATAAATATATAAAAAGCAAATTTAGAGGTTAGCGGTGCGGTACGACCACTATAGTTGACGTTAGGCGTCTAAAGGTTAAAGATTTCTTGGGAAGACTCAATAAGATCAAAAGAAATCTGTAGAATAGATACGTTTTAGCCTCCTTTGATAAAGGTTGTTTTGTGTACCACCAAGGCAGGTTTGTTTATTTTCTTTCTTTACGCCTTTATATCAAATGCTGATTTCACGTAACATCGGAAAAGATCCACTATGAGGAATAAAACTGAGAGCTCACGATGATACGAAGCAGTATTAACCTACATTGAAACTCCTTCTCGATTTATGGTTTAAGAAATTGAAGAAAGCCAAGAAAAGCCTCAAGACTCTCATAAATGGAGCAAGAGTTCTTGACAAGCATTTTCAGAAAGACCTAGCACAGAGAAGCTAGTTGGTTCGTTAGTAAGGAGTTACTTATTTCCTCAGGTTGGTAGTTATTTATTCTACTACAATAGCTGCTACAACATACGCAGAAATATGAATTCCAACGAATGGATGTAGAAGTGAAAAGGGAACTAGACTACTTGTTGAATTCGGAGAAGGCTGATTTGAACCACTTGTGCGGAATATGATTTCTGAAAAAAAATTGATTTTTGAAGAAATTACTGTATCGAGTTCCAATTGTTAACCTTTTCGCACATGTTACGTAATTCTGACTTGCTTATTCACCATCTGTAAATAAACAGGGAACCCCTAAATTTTGGGACGATTAGAATGATACACACAAACAAACTACTTTTCTCCATTCTTATTGCATTTAATTCAATCCTCTGGTTGAACAAAAGAAACTGAACCACAGAGCATTCGTCCTCTTCTTTTTTTTTCTCGCAACCCGACAGGACCTTAATCCCTACAAAGGACAAAATAATCTCCTATCGCTGAAATCTCAGTATTCTTCCCTTCGTTTATTTTGAAGCGCGGATAAAGTTCGTTTGAACAGTGAGTTATAAACTAGAGGAACAGGACAGCAAAGTACGTGGTATTACCTGAACAAGTCTTGCTCAAGGACGTCTGCCTCATTTTCCGTGGCTCAACTGCACAGTTAAAACGTTGGGAAGTTTCGGAAGTATTGACCGCTGGCTTGGCACGTTTCTGGGATACTAAAAACTGCTCATTATAGATATGTGTGGCTTTAGTGGTAAGCGATCGGTGGACAGTAAAACAGATCTTAAGGAAACAATTAGATCGGATTTATCTGGCTCAGAATAGGGATTATGTGGCCCTTGCGAACACGGGTAAAGAAATTTCGGGTGCCCCTAAAATGCAGGAAATAAAATTACTTGACTAGATGGGAAACTGTTAACATATCGGGCAGCAATATATTCCATGGAGTTGTTTGGTTGGTTGGTGTATTTGTATGTTAGTTAGTTAGTTTGTTTGTTTGTTTTTTTGGTTGGTTGGTAGGTTGTTTGGATTGGTTTTTCAGTACATGCTTAGTTATTTAGCTAGTTAGTTAGGTATCTAGTTGGTTGGTTGATTATTTATTTTTTTGGTAGAGGCTTAGTTGGTGCGTTAGTTGGTTAGCTAGTTAATTGATAGATTGGCTGTTTGGTTTGCAATTAATGGAACTGTTGCTTATTAATGAGGCATTATTGTACCCTCCGCATTCAATTTTAAGGAATTCTAAATACGGCATATTTTAACAGACGTAACTGAAATTTTTGGTTATTGTCTCCACAATCTCAAGCAAAAAAAAAGCTACGTTTCGGAGACTGCATCTGTTTCCATCTTCAGGTGGAAAAGGGAGAAGGGGAACACAATGTGACAGACCTACTCCCTACCCTTGAATGTAGATGATTATACTTAGGCCTACTTACTAACTCCATGGGAGGGCACGCAGTGGCGCAGTTGGTTGAGGCACTGCGCTACAAGTTGGAAGGTCGCGGGTTCGATTCTCGATGGTGTCATTGGAATTTCTCATTGACATAATCCTTCCGGCCACACTATGGCCCTGGGGTCGACTCATCCTCTAACAGTAATGAGTACCAGGAATATTTCCTGGGGATAAAGGTGATCGGTGCTTAGGGCTGGCAACCTTACCACCTTCATGTGCCGACTCTCTTGAAATCTGGGAGCCTCAGGCTCCTGGAACCTCACGGCCTATCCAGGCCTGTAATAGGATTGCTTTTACCTTTTCTTACTCCATGGAGCAAGGTCTTTCTTGAGAAGCTAACCGGTTCTCAGCTACTCAAGAAATTTCCCTCGTTTTATGGAACCCGAAGGTTTATTACCCCATTCAAATGCCAACACCTGTCTCTTCCTAAGCCAGCTCGATCCAGTCCATATCCCCACATTTCACTTCCTGAATATCCATCTTAATATTATCCTCCCATCTACGCCTGGGTCTTCCAAGTGGGCTCTTTCCCTCAGGTTTCCTCACCAAAACCCTGCACACGCCTCTCTTCCATACGTGCTACATGCCACGCCCATCTCATTATTCTTGATTTAATCACCCGAAAAAAAAATTGGGTGAAGTGTACAGATCATTAAGCTCATCATTATGTAATTTCCTTCATTCCCCTGTTACCTCTTCCCTCTTAGGCCCAAATATTCTCTTCAAAACACTTTTCTCAAGCACCCTCATCCCTCGCTATCACTTAAGTTCTCCAAACCTGCAAACCTGTTTGAGATCTTAACCTGATACTGTTTACTAACCTCCAGCCCATTTTGGTTCCTGAGATTCAATTTTTCCATATCAGACTTCTAAATTGCTTTTTACTTACTGCCAATCTTTCCCTAACGTTTGCAGCCACCTGGTAGTGATCAGTATTACAGTCAGCTGCCATTTATATCTTGTTAATTCGCCGAATTATAGAGGATTGTAGAGTGGCTTTTTCTTAAATGGGCCACCGCAGTGGCTTCTCATTTTTCCCTTTCTACCTGAAGACGGAGATATCTTGGGTGGCGGTACCGAGGTTCGAACCGGAGTCCATGTTCCGAAACATGACTTACGCTTTATAGATTTCGCTGTCTTGTTAACACTAGCTTACTTGTGTATATCACGCAGCGTCTAATAAAATGTATGGTTCTTTTATTACTTAATTTCCATTACTTATTATTATTGTTATTATTACTATTATTCTGTTATTATTTTGTATTGAATATATTTTCAAGTAAATGTCATTATTACAAGTTTTTTTTAGCTTCTAGGCAAGAGCACTGTCCAAAATATAACAGTATGGTTGATTCGTAAGGGGATTGAAAGGTTTACACGTAAAGGAACCAAAAATCACAGTCCAACGGAGAAGCAACAAAAGGACAAGTTTAATAAAACTGAGCAGTAAATTAATGGTTGCCTATCCCAGTGGCCGCGAGGCCTAAGACGTAGGTCTGCGGCAGCTCGCCTGCTGAGACTGTGGGTTCGAATCCCACTGGGAGCATGGATGTTTGTCTTTTGTGACTGTTGTGTGTTTTCATGTAGAGGTCACTGCGACGAGTTGATCACTCGTCCAGAGGAGTCCTACTGAATGTGGTGCGTCGTTGTGTGTTATGTATAAACCTCAAGAATGAGGAGGCCATGGCCCGCCACATTAAAAAGAACGAACATTCTGCACATTAACACCTAAACGTCTGACATTTTGACGAAATATCTGAAACCGTGTCTACCTTCTGTCCGCCACTGATACGAAAGTTCCTCGACCACCTTCTTCTAGGTTTTATTTTGGTTGGTCTGTCACCGTTTCTAGTCTAAAAATAACTCTTTCAGCGGCGAAGGGAAAACCCCCCTTCGTCTAACCTCACAGTGTCTACCGATTTCAGGCACTTTCATATAGTCTCGAAAAGCGCCGGTTACCTTTGTCATACCTCTTCGTCAGTCTCTTTCTCCGACTGTCTGTCGGTCTGATCGAATGTATCAGTGCGTCTCCAACTGGACGATTATCCGTGAAATTTGATCGGAGGGAAGTTTATTAAGATTTTTGTGATTGATGATATTCTCTTTACCTTGCCATATTTTCCCACACTGCGACATAAATGATACTATTTCGGAAAAAATTTGGACACAAATTGTGAATTTTAGTTTTCTCTACAAATTTTGCTTGACAAATTTTTGTTGTAAGAAGAAATAAGCGTGATATTACCATAACTGTTCACAGTTCTCCACATAAGGTACCCGTCATCCTTGTCTTTTTTTAATGAAACTCGAATCTTTTCGAAAGATTTTCGGAAAATATTCAAATATCAAATTTAATAAAGATCCGTGAAGTGGGATCTGAGTTGTTCCAAGCGGATGGAAGGACAGACAGACATGAACGCGCCCATAAACTCACTACTGTAAGCAACTCAAATTTCAGATTCTCTTACTTCCAACATTAAAACTTCACACATTCCGTAAGCCTCAATACGTTATGCAAACCTCCATACCGACTGTATGCAAGTTCGTGTCTAAGAACCTTTGTGAGTTATGCTTTAAGAACGTGACATACATGCAGATCTTTATATTTGGGATGTGGATTCCTAAACAACTTATCGAAGCTGTGTATTAGTGCATCCCCACCGTAACCTTACACACGAAGAGTCTCGTGTATGACACTACAGGTAAGCCTATACAACACTCTGCCCAAAGTACAGCGGTAGGTAGGCATCCAACCTGCTATATAACCACTAACTGAACTAAAGAACAACGCACGACAGGAATGAACAAACTTTCTCATTAAAGGGTCTTTTACGGTTTACAGATTCTTTAGTGGACTGTAAAGTGTAACATGAAATAATTTAAACACTTTTCAACAAGCAGAATATCATATTTGCCTAAATATGGACAAAGAGTGCCAGTACTCGCTAGATTATTGCAAGAGATGGTGCTAGTTTCGGTTCTTAAAAATTTTACAAATATTTTAAGATAATGAAGATAGGAAATTATCTGTTGAACTCCTGCAGTAAAAGAGAAAAATACAGGGCAAAAGTCAAGACAATTTAAACTTTCATGCAGTCTTTAATTCCCCAGAAAGTTTTAAAAGGATATCACTGTACTTATGGTCCACATTAAAGTACTGGTTAACAAAAGCTGCAATGCAAGTACAATGATCGAGATTTAAAAGAGTTGGAAGCAGATTAATGTTCATATTACAGACAAAAATTCCCACAGACCATAATTTACCTGCTTTAATCCAAACTGAAGCCAAGTTTCATAATCAGTGTACCATGAGTCTGATCAGACCTGTACAGCAATATAACTCAGCACACCAAAATCCTTCTTAGAAGTTGACATAAGAAATTCCATATTTGTTCGAGAAAAATCTCATCTTATATGAAACCCGGTATTTCATTACTGTGTTCACAAATACCTGACAATGCACCTTGCCATGGGGCAGCTGAATCTATTGCACATCCTCATTCATTATTTTTATTGATCTAATTTTAACAGCATTCTTCCATTTACACCTGCATATCCCAAGTGACCTCTTTCCTGTGGGTTTAAACACTAAAACTTTTTGTCCATCTCATCTATTGTGTATGTGCTACTGGTCTCACCTATCACATCCTCGTTGTCAGTATCAACCAAAAGATATCAGCGGAAGAATTCAAATTCCAGACACTGTCATTAAGTGACTGTTCCCTTGCTATGGCTACTTCTCCATCTTACCTGTTGTCATCCTAGTGTTTTAACCTCAAAATTCTCAAAATCATGTATTCAAATGCATTTCTACAGGTTTCACAGTGGCACCAAGAACGGGGTCATGAGAATGAGATGTTATTACATTAAATTTGTCATCTCATTAGCAAGTGCTGTTATTTTTTTGTTAAAATATGATTATGTCAATATTTCTCTTCTTTCTTTATATTTAATACTCACCATCCTTTACATTAGTCTTTTAAAATCTACTTTATTCATTTATGTTTCTTACTAGTATTTATTCCCAACATGTCATTCATTTGTCACTTTTAGACAAATTCCTTCCTTAAAAGGAAAAAGGTGACTTGTGGGTTCTGTGTCAATCCATTTTAGCTTTAGATCTGGGTGAATGATTTTCACAAAACTGAGTATCATCACCATTATGCCACTGAAGGGTATGTGTTCTGATGTCTCCCATTGAACTGTCTTACCAACACATGGGCTAATTGAAAGGATTAAACTTGCACACTAGGCACGCCTATAGAAATTCCATTCATAAGTGATGTTCAAATTTGCTACATATTTTGGCTCTGGGCTTCAGCAAGTAATCCATCTATGCATAGTACTGGTTATCTTAAAAAGGCAATCAATATATCATAACCAGTTGCGTATTGGTATGTGCATGTTTTAAAACAAAACTTTATTCATTTCATAACGACATGTGAAGAATACCCGTTGCCGCTTAATTAAACTTATAATTTCCGTACCTCTCGGTCTCTGGGTTTCTTGTAAAAGACTCTTATTTATACTTTTAATACTGTACACCCTCCATGCAACTATATTACATGCAATAGTTAACAAATAAAAACTCTGTGTAATGAGCTTGTATTAAATGTTATATATCTTAGTAATACTTTTGAATGCTTTGCCTGTCACACATTGAACCCTATAATTTATTTTGTCCTCAGGTTTTCTACAGAGAGTCTAAAGTTGTAGATTGGTTATTTCTTGTTTTGTAAATAATTAAATATATATCACACAGAAACATGCAAAGATGTAATTAAATGTGTGGTGCCCACTAATGCATCATGGACACTTCGCATTTCTGATAAGTGGCACTGGAGTCAGCAGGTGGGTGGGGTTTGTGTATGAGTCACTGGATGGCCAGAGACTAACATTTGTTCGTATATAAAATAGTGGCTCTTCATATTTCATGTTTCAGGGTTTGTTTATCACCATTTTAGAACAGCTGTTGTAAGACGTGATTTACAACTTTGAAGAAAAACTGATTTGTATTTAATACAAGACATGTAATATGTTTCTGTTCTGTTACAGTAAAGATGTTCAGCCAGTGATCAACATAGGACATAACACATAAGACAAATTTTAATTACAAACAAATTCTTCCACATGTAGTCTACATACCGTTCTGTTTATGATGTGTAAGAATACTTTTGAAGTCTGTGGTGATCCCTGGGCAACATCAGGTAAATTAGCTGCTTCTGTAGCCAATATCTTGTCAAAAGATAATCAACTCTGAAAAATGAGATCATATAAGTATAATATAATATGAATTATATGTGAATATTATAAATGTTATGAATACCATGAACATAATATGTTGAACAATTTAAGAAATGTATCTGTACTGTCACTACTACAGTATATTTGCTCCTCTGAAAATCCTGGAAACACTGTTGCAGTCAGTATGCATTTGATATTAAAGCCAACTGTAGTGCTGTTACTTACCAAAGCTGCATTCTACTATGCTGTTAACAATTCTAACATTAGTAATTCCCTTTCAACACAGCTTTATTGATTTAAGGTATCAGCATATATTGTGATTGATACATAATCAATTGCATGTTTCAGCTCACAGCAGCCATCTTCAGGTTATCACTAAACACTACATTTCTGCTGTTAGCTGTTTGATATTATTAAAATGATAGTAGACAGACAAATGTAACTAGTACATTAAATTATTTTATAATAATATTGTAATAATATAAACAGGTAATTGTAGAAACAGAATGTATATTGTGATTTGAAGAAGGCTCATGTGAGCTGAAACATGCAGTTGATTGTGAATTGGTCTCAGTCCTTTGCAGTAAGTCAATAAATCTATGTTGTGTAGAAATAAAATTATTATTGTGATAATCATGTAACACTCTTACCTGGATCCCAACAAAAGACAAACTACCTTACAGCCACCAATATGTTCAAATCAACAGGCTGTTCCAGTTACTTTGCACACATCCATCTACCATAAATCACAAATAGAAGAATTTATGATAGTATGCTGCAGATGAAGAAAGAGTTAAACAATTTTTTTAATACAACTGTACCTTCTCTGATGATGGGCCAGTGAGGGTCAAAACAGGCAGGATTTGACATATTATGGAATTATTGTGATTCTGATGAATTGTGTGCTTTCTTGTTTTACAACTGTTTTCTCAATATAGGTCATTGCTACCTACACTCATAAATTTTTTAATCTCCCACCACACAGTTGTGAACATTCCACAACTCACTGCCTTTTGCCTGAGGAAACATGCATACAGTTTCTTTTGGTACCATCCATTGTAATTTGTCGAAAACACATCATGTACCCTCCCTGCCACAACAAGCCTAGTACAGGAATTTTATCAGTAGAATGCCTTTCACATTCTATGCAGACCTCCAGTTGTATTTCACAATCTAGTAATATTTCTTCATTGCTATGCAGAGTTCAACACAACAAGCACTCTGGCCCTGTCACCAAAGAAATAAAATTCAGCAGACAATTTGGGTCAAACACCACATTGCGATACAATATTTTGAAAAGATTCTCTTCATCACTTGATTTGTGGTTAGTAAGCCATGCAAAAGAAGCATTAATTTTATCTCAGAATAACTAGAAATAACATTATGTACATAAGCCAATTTGAATTACCATTGTCCCACAGTTCTTTGTAAACTTGTTTTTGTGTTATTGCTGCTTCCTCCTTTGAATACACAGCAATTTTGGGCCCTTCAATGTGACAGAAAGCAACTCTCACTCTTTAAGTGTAACAGAGCTTGAACTCAAGTATGAAAATGTCATCAAAACAAATAACACCACCCAGAGCTTGAAATGAAGTATGAGAAATATCATCTAAACAAGTGGTCAAATTGAAAACACATATGCAGATAGAAAATAAATACAGCTCTATTGTACGCAGTTTGTGTGGAAAACTACTGTTATGTCCTACTGCACTCAAAGTCATTTAACTATGAAATTATAAGTCATTCCAGAATAATGATTATATTTCTACAACCTAGAAAAAATTTCTTTCCAGTGACACTAAAATATAAAATATAGGTTTTTAGGTTGTATAAGTTACGTACCTCAAGTATCAAGTACATATTTTGGTGCACAGAATTTAAGTGGTAAAAAAACTCATATTATTTTTTTAGACTGTGTACACATGCAAAACATAACAGGCAATACATATGTGCACAGCCTAAATGAGTAACACAGCTTCTTTACCCAGGATTATATTAGCTGAAATATGAAGCTGACTGCTCACCTCCATCCACTTTATAGGTTAATATGACTTGAATTGTACCGCCATTTCTCCACATGCCTTCATGCAATGCAGAAAGGAAAATTAACCTCTACCTGTACAGTACAGGGGTTTGAATGCTAATGTGCACAACAACATCCACATTCTTCTTATGAATGATCATTAAAATTATTTGATCTAAATTTAAACTGAAATGGCTTGAAATTTTTCATTACAATGCTCAAATACCTAATTTCATGAAAATCTCTTCAGCTGTTTTCAGGTTGTTAGATGCATACAGATGGATGGAATGGCACAGCAGGTTTAATAAACTCTACCTGAACAAAAAATGGGAAGCAAGTCTTAAGTTAAAGGAACAATACTCCAAGAACTGACGATTATTATTATTATTATTATATTTTCGCTTCTTACCCATATATTTTGATATACTCAACCCAGGATTTTATAAATAATCTCCCCACTCACCACTGCACATAAACAAAAACTGGTGACAAGTCATATAATATTTCTCTGAGGGTATTTGGCAGGATATATTCTGGCATATTTGACAAAAGTAAACTGTCACACTATGATCAAAATGACAGAACTTTACATTATTCTTCTACTATACAACCAATAGATGATGGTCAATTTAGCATCCAAACAGCCTGAGCCTTCAGATTTCCGTAAATTTTTTACTGTTTTTTAACTTTAAACTTCAAGAATTTCACAATACATATTGCTGATTGCTGATTGAAATCAACATGCATAACATTTATAACACTTTCAGATTACATGTTCTATTTTTTGTTGCATTGTGGCACAAAGGAACATTAATTTTCATAGTCATAAAACTCAAATTCTGCCACTGGTCCTCGTGTACCACCAATTCTTAACTATATTAATAAGTCTGTTTCATGCAGGGTTCACAACCAAGTCATATATTTTTGTCCCATCTCAATCTGAACAAAACACTTTTAATGAACAACTAAAGTTCAGACTTGAACTAATAATTTCTTAAGAAGCAGTGTAAAACAATTCACTATTGCTCTGAACTACGAATTTTGATAATTTGACTCATGTCTGGAACTATATAAAAGAAAAACTGCTCATTCACTAACATTCTAAACATTAAAGCAACCAGAGTCTGAATTTTTCCCTTACCATTTTCTTCTAGCAGTAAAATAATCTAATCTTTATCTGACATCTTTACACATTTCTGTGAAAACTACTGATAACACAACTGGTTATGTCAAAAAGGACATTCATCATTGAAAGCAATATTTTTAAGTGTTGCAATTAAGCTGAAATTTCATATATTGCTGTCCTGAATTGTACCAAAAATAAATGTGCAGAAGTATTTACTCCCTTCTGCTCTAATAAAGGCAAATCTTAATGTACAAAAATTAAAACATCTAAACTGAAATCGTAACATGTTAGAGCATTTGTACTTTCAGGCCACCAAATGAACGTTATGTAAATATATCTGAAATTTAGCTTGCAACACAATATATATATATATATATATATATATATATATATATATATTCTCATATGTTTCTCACATATGGTAAGCAAAATGACAATGTCCTAATAGTGGTGAGAGATTCTCCCAGTAGCTACCAACTGTGTGAAATCTCAGTTTCAGCCTATGTATACCTTAAAAATTATGTCAATACTTCTAGCGCAATGTTAAAATTCAGGCAGAAGGGTTGGTAGGTTGTTTAAGTATAAGGCATAAACACAAAATCTGAAAACTAAGAAAGAAAAATTATTCAGTGTGATAATATATTTGTGTTATGCTCTCAGCAATTGATTATGAAAGGGGATACTCTATAAGATATTCTTACTGTGAAATGTTACAGACAGATATGTAGGACACATGGAACAAAAAAAAAATATCATACTGGTATGGTCACTGATGGAATAAGAGATCATCACAGTGCATCATTACCAGTCATAAATTAAACAAGATTAAGAATGTAATATATCCATAACATGTGCATAATTTAACTCATAATATTCCCAGCACTGTTCTTTACAGTGTACTAAGCTTACTTGGCTGTGTATTTACAAAAGCTGACCAACAGTTGTTTTATATATGGATACAGTCATTTATGGATTTAATGAAAGTGGTAATGGAACTGAAAACTGAAATCCTGACAACTTCTAATGACTGTGCACCATATTAAATTTCAAAGAGATCTGTTCCACTGTTTTCAGCACAGGTAGCATATGACAGACAGAATGACAAACGAACTGTCAGATATGGTCCCCAAAACTTTAATTATCGGTATACAGTAAACTGTATAGAGCATAAAATAAATGTATCATATTTCTTTCCAATTTTTGTTTGAATTGTTCCATGTTACAAATAAATATTTAGAAGTTTACACTCTAGACACAAATAGAAATGCCAAGCAAATTTCCAATTATTATTGTCTACTTGTAAACAACACTTGAACTGTCTGATAACGTTTACTGAAACCCTATTATACTTAATTCTAAGAAGATTCATTCGAGAGTTTTTGATTTGACAATGTGTCAAATATAGACAGACAGGTATGATTGCCATATAAGGAGTTTTCTTTTACTCCTTAAAGAATGTCTAATAGTTTTAAATGTAAATTAGACATCTCCATAAAGATATATTTTACTGTGTCACAATTTTCAATGATAAATCTTGTACAAATACAAAAGAGGAGTTTACTATTTATGAACACTTAGCATTAGCACACTCTTACTCTTTTTTAAAATTTGTCCTGTCCACGCCATGAAGGCATGTGTGGGGGGGGGGGGAGCAGACTTGTAGATCCACTAATTCTTAAAGTAGGCACCACATGCAGATGTGTACTTAACTTCGTGTCCCATATTATGTCTTTACAGGCAAAACAGGAATTAAGTACAGTCAATCTACTCTTTGCGTTTAGAAGGTATTTTGCAGTTATCCTATTATATGTAGGGGCAATGTTAGCTCAGTCGGTATAGCGATTCGCTACTCACTGGACGGTCCGGGGATCGAATCCTGGTGGGGGCGAGATTTACCGCACCCGTTCAGACCGGCCCTGGGGCCCACCCATCCTCCTACACAATGGGTACCGGCTCCTTCCCCGGGGGTAAAGCGGTCGGGCGTGGCGTTGACCACCCACCCCCAAAGAGTCGAGGTTAAAGAAAGAGTAGATCTCTACCTCTACTACCCCTCTGGGTCTTCATGGCCTGTTCCAGGGTGACCTTAACCTTTACCTACACCTATTGTATGTAACTTGTAAGGTACCATTTATTTCCTTAATTTTATTTCGAGATAAACATTAATCTACATTATCAAAGTTTTATTTATTCACCAACTGATGCACTAGTGAGTTGTCTTAAAAAACAATTTTAAAATTTCACATTAAAATCTACATTAAAACAGCTCCGACATGTTTTGTCGTTACAGTTACACCATCATCTACTGCCGAACAGTGTAACAAACAGACACCAATAAGGACCTAATATATGCAGCCACACAACCACCGTATTAACCACACACCGATGTATTTTAAAGGACTATTTTAACAAGTGTAACTTTAGTAAGCACAAATTAATGTGCTCCCTGATGATGGTGTAACTGTAACGCCGAAACATTTCGGCGCTGTTTTAATGTAAATTTTAGTACTGTTTATTAAGACAACTCACTGGTGCATCAGTTGGTGAATAAATAAAACTTTGATAATATTAAGAGGCACGATAAGAACGTGAAAATTAATATACATTATTTACTATTTTGTGCTCTGGTTTGAAAATGGTACCAGTCCCTTGAAAGAACAGGCTGCCTCCATTTTCCGAAGAAGAGGTCAGTCTATAGTACCAAGGGCTTGATGTCTAACCTACAAGGTATGTGTCAGAAATCTAAAGAGCAGAAATATGAATTTTCATTGCCTTAAGTACATGAAATCCCAAGAACAGTTCAATTTACCATTTGAGTCATCCTACTCTGAATCTCAGCTCCTGCTGAATATTGGGGAATTTTACTAAAACCTTCCCAGAAAATTCTTCTTTAAAACAGCATGAAAGGCCATTTACTTGTGGACATACCGTGAGCGTCTTCATAAATGAAACAAGTTGTTTTTTTCTGTTGAGGTAGGTCATGAGGCCCAACAAACAGCTTTATTATTTAAACACACTGTGTTCTCCTCAGCCCTTGACTGTGTCTGAACGGACACTTATAGAGCAGCATTGTTGGGGTGCGCACCAAAAACTTTTTACTGGGATGGTGGGGGGAGCTATAAACAATTTGATTTTAAAAATTATTTTAAAAAAATCATAACGCGAGTATAACAGTAACATAACACTGTTTGCAAAGCAGTTTATATACGTACAAATGTAACTACATATTCCGTGACTCATTCGCCTAATTTAAATCAAAAGGTAGATTTTTGTTGGTTTGTTAAATTTCGTGTAGGACTTCCTAAGCTTGTATTTTGCTTTTCATAATTCTAATGTACTAACCATCAGCAGATTTCAGTGGTTGTTTTCGGCTGAATCATGTAAAATGTTTGATACCATCGTGTCTACAAAGATATGTGTTTTGTACATTGTGATTTAGGGTGGAGGGCTGCAGTACGGCAGCCTCGCCCCCCTTGGGTGCGTCTGTCGCATGATTTATAGCTAACGGAGACTATGTTCTCTGTGATATACGAAATCAGACTAAAGAAACAGCTGAGCATCGGTCACCAAGCACAATCGGTATTAAACGTCTAGTATAGACGCGAAGAGTTATCGATTGTAATCGGCTGTAATTTTAAAATGTGTATTAAAAAACTCATTCCTTTTCTTAAAACTATTCTCGAATTTAGCATCTAGAGAACATAAAAGGAGGATCGTGTCAGAACAGTTGAGATTGGCGGGCATTATTAACTTGTTGAGAATCGAATTTATTGCTGCGAAATGTTAGACCAGAATAGCATTATTAATGTTAGGGTGGTGAGGAGAAAAATATTGTGTTGACAGCTAACGAGCAAAAGAGCAAAGAAAATTTAAATTTGAACGATAGAAAGAAAGTAATTTAAATTGCATATTTAAATTTTAAAAAAATAAATTGTTTGCCTGTGTTATGTAAAAGATTTTAACCTGTTATAAAAGAATTAAGTTCTAAAGTATGAACTTTGGCATTTATGAACTTAAATTAGTGGAACTTTGAGCTTTAAAACTGCAGTAGTGCGTAGTAAAATTGCGTATGTAATTATCAGAATCTGACATGAACAATGGAGTAAGTAAAGAGTGACGGAAGTCCAAGGGCCGAAACGCGTTTGCGAAATAATCAATAAATTCAATAACTGTTGATTTTAAATACGTACAGAAATTAATTCAACTGAAACGGGGATGAGACAGGCCAAAGCCCACAGTGGGCTGTAGTGCCAATGGAAGAAGAAGAAGAAGAAGAAGAAGAAGAAGAAGAAGACGAAGAAGAGGTAGTACAAGAAGAAGAAGTAGAAGAAGAAGAAGAAACGGGATGAAAGTTACTAGACATCAAAATAAACACAAAGATATCATTATTAAACAATGGGTGGTCAATAACATACCCCGGCCGCTTTACCTACGGGAAAGACTTGGTATCCTTTGCATAGGAGGCTGGGTGGATCCCAGGGCCGGCCTGGACGGGTGCGAAAAATCTCGTCTCCACCGGAATTCGATCTCCGGACCGTCCACCCCGTTGCCAGTCGCTATACCGACTTCGCCCGATACGCAAGTTTAATAAAGATACACTCTACTTATTTGAGCCGACAGCGAAGGCTACAAATTTCAGTGTTACAGACCGACTGTCACATGCCAAGGATCCACATTTCTAGTAGCGACAGCAACAACAGAATTTCACCCCTGAAGCGCCACCTTTATAAATAAAGTAAACCAGATTAGATACTTTTTCTGGTTGTTCTGTAACATAAGGTAGGAAGGTTAGTCATGTGCACAGAAATAATACCCATACTTATCCAATTTGCCACTTGGTTATGCATGTTACCGCTAGGAAATATGAATGTAACTGTGTAATTATTTGCTCATCCGGCTTTTCTCTCCTGCCTCCATACTTGTGCTATCTCTTTCCTTAACTTGGTGCAATTACCTTGTTTGAGCGCAGCCTGACCGCCTTAATAACAGGATATGGGCCGCCTCACGAGCGCAAGGTTCCGACAAAAGAAACCGACGCACGTAAGGTTGGAATTAAAGCTCCAGATGGGAATCTTCATCAAAACGCCACATAAACCCTAATGAATCCAGCAGTGACGCATTTTGTGAGCACGAGGGGTACTCCTACTAAGAAATATTTTTAGATTCATTCGCAAAATTGCGAAAAGCGACTGTTAGCTTCGTGATGTGTGTCCGTCCGTCTGCATGAAACAACTCGGTTTCAATTAGAAGGATTTTAATGAAATTTGATATCTGAGTATTTTTCGGCAATCGGTCAAGAATATTGAAGTGTCTTAAAATCGGACAGGAATAACGGGTATTTCACGAGAAGAGCTTTATATATATTTAGGCGCGTTCGCAAAATTGCGAAAAGCGACTATTAGTTTCGTCATGATCGTCTGTCTGTCCGCTTGGAACAACTCGGCTTCCGCTGGACAGATTCCATGAAATGTTATATCTGAGCACTTTTTCGAAAATCTGTCACGAAAATTAAAGTTTAATTAAAAAAGGATAAGAATAACCGGTGATTTACATGAAGACCAATATACATTTATGATCATATCTCGTTCACTTCTTAGAATGCGAAATGTTGCAGACAAATTTGTGAAGAAAATCAAAACACACATTATATTTTGACGTTTTGCTGACCATGCATCTCAGTTTATTTATCTCAGTAATTAACCAACTTGATGCACAAAACTTTGTTTTACAATAGGTTTATTTAATGCCTTGCCTCTACATGTTTCTAGCACATATGTTCATCATCAGGAGGTCAAAATTGTATTATACAGCCTCTGCTTTCATCACACCTATATGTGGCCGTCTCGTGCACAGGTTGACAGAGGTTAATTACTGAGATAAACATACATTATATGTCGAATAATTTTTTTTTAAATCGTGCCATTTATGAGATAATGTGGAAACATATTGTACAGTAGGGCAAGTCACCGATGACAAATTGGCGTATATGTGTATTTCACACTGGATACCTAAGGCTACAAATACACATTCAGAATATGTAACAGGTATTGATTTTTTTTCTACAACTGTGGTAGCAAGAACAAGCCTCAATGTTACGTTATACGTACATTGCCTGTCCTTTTGATCATATCTAGCCCAATTTTTCTTAGAATGAGAAATATTTCAGGTAAAAGTTGTAGAGAAAATCGAAACACAAATCACATTCAATAATTTTTTTTTTTTTCGAAAAATCGTGTCGTTAATGAGATAATGTTTAAAAATATTGTAGAGCCGGACAGGCCACAAATAACCACATGGTGCATGCGTATTGCATGTTGGATACCCAAGGCTAAAACACACTCTCACAATATATAAGACTCATTGCTTTTCCACAGCTGCAATGGTTGCATGAAATTGTCTCAATATTACAAATACGTACATTGCCTGTGTTCCTTTTCGTGGAGCCCCGGCCCAATGAGGACCATGGCCGCCTCATTCTTGAGATTTCTAGATCACATAAAACGAAGCATCACAGTCGGTAGAGTTTCCCTTGGACGAGTGATCGGCCCGTCCCAGAGACCTCTACCCGACAACACACAACAATCACAACAGATGTCCAAGTCCCCCGTGGGATTCGAACCCACAATCTCAACAGGCGAGCGGCCGCAGACCTACGCCTTTGACCGCTCGGCCACTGAGATCGGAAAATGAGGTATCATATTATTATATATAGATATTATCATATGTATTATTCAAGTTTTTCTTTTTACGTTTTGCCTTTTTCTGTGAGAGGATTTTCTGCTGAAGCCACCGGGTGGCTACCCAATTGCAGTTAACAAATATATCATATCATATCACTTGTTCACAGCAAGCATGGTACAGTTCAGCAGTACCGACAAATGTTTATTCCGTGACGTAGCACGGTCAATTACCAAGGCGTTATTTTAGGCCTAACAGTAATACAATTTTATATTACACACGTGGTAGTTCCCTTTACACCCATAAGAATGAGATGGTTCCCAAGATTCCAAGTTGCCACTACATGCTTCTTATGTAGCCCTCCCGACGTAAATTTATTAGTAACCAATTTCATATTTCGTATATATGTAAAACAACCACTGCCACCGGCTGCCAACCCAATTGAAGTTAATAATAATAATAATATTAATAATAAAATAAAAGTAAAA
>Ga0136643_10004549_pt1 | contig 19191 bp, 15 predicted proteins | sample TergutLab28metaG_FD_96883 | JGI IMG/M metagenome (GOLD analysis project Ga0136643, IMG submission 96883) | Labiotermes labralis P1 segment gut microbial communities from Petit-Saut dam, French Guiana - Lab288 P1 (version 3) (version 3) | ecosystem: Host-associated > Arthropoda: Insects >...
AAACCTTGATCAAAAATCACCTGGTCCTCCAGGTTGGGGGTTAATACAGCAGGCCAGCCCCCTGTTCATAAAAAAAACAGGAAATTGCTAAAAGCCCATTAGAAACACTCTGGATAGATACAACTTACGACATAAGCTACATAAGAGGACGATATGATTAGGCACGCTGAATGTACAGGGAATAAGAAACAAAACAGGAGAAATTATAAAGGGTTTGGAAGAACTGAAACAAGACATTATGATATTAACAGAAATGAAGAAAAAAAGAAATGGAGTAGAAACACTAGGACCTTACTTACACTTTTATAGTGGAGTTCCAAAAGAGAAAAGAGCAAAGAGAGGCATATATATTTTAATTAAAAAGAGATACAAGAGATATATTACGACTTTGGAGGCAGTAAATGAAAATATGATAAAGTTACATATGAATTTATTTGGGAAGAAATTATGCATTTTAGGAATTTATGCAATAAATGATATCGAAAATGCTGTAGTAAAAGAAGATTTTTTGGGGAAATTAAATGAAGTAATAATTGCAATAGGAAACTCCAGGGTAATTTTAATTGCAGGAGATTTTAATAGCAGAACAGGGGAAAAAAATTAATAATTTGGTAGTGGGTCCATTTGGAGAAGAAGTAATAAATGATAATGGTGACAAATTGATAGATATATGTGAACAAAATTCATTAAAAATTTTGAAGGGATATTTTAAACACAAAAGGATACATCAGTACACATGGCACCAAGATACACAGATCTATAATAGATTACATTATTGCCAGACAAAATTCTGGTTTAAAATTTCAAGATGTAAGAGTATTTAGAGGAATGACTGTTGGAGGTGGTAAACGAAGCACAGAAGCATGGAGAATACTGACGAATTTAAGGAAAAATGAAAATGGAGGACAACGTTTTAACCCCATAGCTACTGATAAATGGGAAACATATTTTAAAGGACTTTTAACAGAAAATAGGGAACACTACCTGAGAAAACAAGACTTTGAATTTGGTTTGAATGAAATAGTAATGGACAAATTTAATTTAGATATAGAAATAGTCAAGATGACAATTAAGTTTTTAAAAAGTAATACATCATGTGGAGTTGGAGGAGCACCGCAGAATTACTAAAATCAGGAACTGGGAGATTATATGAGCTATTAAGACAAATTTTTTAACGCTGCTTAAATGGTGATGAAATTCCCAATGATTGGAAAATAGGACATATTTCAGTTATTCATAAAAAAGGAAAGCAGGATGAATATGAAAACTACAGAGGAATTACAGTAATGAATATTTTTAGCCGATTATATGGAAAAATTATAAAACATTTTTTGGAACAGGAATTTTCCCAGACAGAAACAGAAGAACAAGCAGGATTTAGGGCGGGTCGATCTACAGTCAACCATACATTTTGTTTAAGGCAACTGATAGAGAAAAAGATGGCTGTTAATCAACCTCTACACTTACTATATGTAGATTTTGAGAAAGCTTACGACAGTATGCAACTGAAAAACTTGTGGAAAGCATTAGAACACTACAATATTAGTAACAGTATTATTAGGGCAATAAAGAGATTGTATGAAAACTCCTTTTCCAAAATTAAAATTGGGAAACAACTTTCTTCAAAATATATATTCAGAATGCTTTGGAAAATTGGCAGAAGAAATGTGCAAAGATGGGATTGCAGATTCAGTATATGACAATATATACAATGCTATTTGTAGATGATCAGTTATTAATTGCACAAGATTGAGGATTTAGAATACATGACAAAGAAATTAATAGATGAGTATGAATTGTGGGGTTTAAAATTAAATGTTAAAAAAACTAAATATATGGCCATAGGAGACACATCAAAAGATCTACAACTAGAAGATGGGAAGGGAATAATAAGTCATGTAAATGAATATACTTCTTGGGCAATAAGAATAACCAAAGATTGAAATCACAAGCAGAAATTAATGATAGAATTAATAAAGGATGAGCGGCTATAACGAAACTAAACAGCATTTTGTGGGACCGTGATGTGACCCCCAAAACAAAGACATTTATCATGCAATAGTTAAAAGTACAATTACATATGCAGCAGAAACATCGTGTGTAAAAGCAAAAACGGTAGCAAAACTGAATTCCACAGAAATGGACTTTTGGCGAAGATCGGCTCGAATTTCCAGGAAGGACAAAATTAGGAACACCATTATTAAACAAAAAATGAATGTAACAAGGTCTCTTTTAGATGATATTAAGACTAAACAACTAAAATGGTATGGACATGTTCAGAGAATGGAAGAGGGGAGACTACAAAAAAAGTTATGAAATGAAGCCCACCAGGAAGAAGAAAACGAGGAAGAACTAAAGCTACATGGGTGGAAGGGATCAGAGGACTGTTGGGGGAAAAGCGATTAATAGAAGAAGACTGGAATGACGGAGACAAATGGAGGAAGAAGATAGTATCATTGTTAAAAGGGCACAGGAAGATGTAGAAACGTCGAACAACCTGCTACATAATAATAATAATAATATTTACTGAAGAGTATAAATAAAAAAGCTCCTCCTTATACAATTTGCTCCAGCATCCCATTACTTCCTCCCTTGGACACAAACTATGTTCCCCAGCACCTGTTTATAAACAAATGACCAATTACCTTCCTGTAATGTGTCAGCCAAGTTACACACACATATATAAATAATAAGTCTGATTCTGAACTGTGAAGAAACTAATGTTATAAATGGAGCAAATACAAAGAAAAACACAAATTGGGTAAAACAATTTTATTAGCATCAAGGAAATGTTATATCAGTCTACTATGATGATTGCTCTGATTAGATTGCTTAGTAAAGAAGCTAGCTGATAAAACAATGGATAGACAACCAGCATTTGATAATGTGGTGTGGTCCTTGCAGCACACGAAGGCAGGCTTGAGAATTGATCTCTTGACCTAATTTGGCTACAAGGGCACAATTATTGTCCTTTAATAGGACAAGGTCCAGGGTTGTCATCGGTCTTCTTACTGGACACAACACCCAAGGCAACATTTATATGCAATGGGGCTGAGCAATAACCCCATTTGTAGGAAGTGTGGTACTGAGGAGGAAACCTTTCATGTTTTGTGTGCATGCAAGGCCCTGGCTTCACTCAAGACACTTGTATCTTGGCTCTTTCTTTTTAGACCCTGAGGATATAAGGAAACTAAATATAGGGGCCATCTGGAAATTTGCTAAAAGAACAGCGCTCCTCTAATTTAGTAATAGAATATGGGGCACAAAGGGCCTGTCCTAAGGCCTAGGTGCATCAGGCCCAGAAGGACTTGAACCCAAATACCATTCGCTCATTTAAGGAAGCTAGCTGTTCAACAACAAAGCAATGCCATGACTTCCTATACAATAAGCTACACAGTTAATTTCTAGTATAGACTACATGTAAGAGCACTTCTATCTTATGTGACAAATTAATGAATTATGAATTACTCTTATCAGACTGGCCATGAAAGTGAGTCCCTGTCACCAAGGCATGGCATATCCTCAGACTGCAGATGGAGGAATGGCCTGCAATATTGGGGGTAGCTGCGAATATACTGCATAAGCAGTTGTGAAAAGTTGTGGTTGGATGAGGTGCTAACACTTCTTCACCATAAAACCTGGCCTTGTTATGAAAAGAATACAACTGCCTCAGGCATGGAATGTTCCTTTGGTACAACCTAAGCAAAGTCAAAGAGACACAAGATTCGGCACTTGGAACGTGAGGAGCCTGTATAGGCGAGGGTCGCTTACAACAGTGGTCAGGGTATTAGAGAGGTATAAATTAGATTTTGTGGGAATATGGGAGGTTAGTTGGGACAAAAAATGCACTTAAGAGCAGGGGATTATACATTTTTCTATGGAAAAGGAAACGAAAATTGTCAGTTGGGAACGGGATTTTTTGTACACTGCAGAATAATATCAGCAGTTGTGAGTAAAATTTGTTAGTGACAGGATGTCATATATAGTTCTGAAGGTTGCTGGTGAAAAAACATTTTTCTGAATGTGAATGCACTAACTGAGAAGAGTGATGACTCAAATTACAATTTCTATAAGGAATCAGAGCAGGTTCTAGACCAATTTCCTAAGTACCCTATGAAAATTGTTATGAAATATTAACACAAAATTCACGAGAGAGGATATTTTCAAACCAATTGGGAATGAGTCTATATCAGGATAGTAATAATAATGGTGTTAGAATAATAAAATTTGCCACATCATAAAATCTAGTACTTAAGAGCACAATGTTCCCACACCGAAATATTCATAAACACACCTGGACCTCTCCTGAATGGAAGACTCACAACCAGACTAATCACATATTGATAGAGACGAGATGGCACTGGAATATAATCTATGCATGATCTTTCAGGGTAGCCAACTGTGATCTGGTGGTTGCAAAGTTAGGGAAAGACTGGCAGTAAGTCAATAAGTTTCAAAGAGATTTGATATGGAAAGACGAAATCTCAGGATGCTTAATTGAGCTGGAGGTTAGGAAACAGTATCAGATTAAGATCTCAGAGGTCTGCAGCTTTAGAAGACAGTGAGGACATAAATACAGCTTGGAAAACACAAAGAGAACATCAAAACCTCAGCTAGAGTCTAGGTCTTGCAGAGAATTATGCAAAGAATAAAAAATATTACCACTATCATCACAGTACATATTCTCTTAACTACTGTTCGTTGTTAATAATAGGGATTATTTTGCTTCAAATAGTGCATACCATAGCAATAATCCAAGACAAAGAAATGATTTACATTTGTCTCAGGTGACTCTGGCCAAATATCAGAAGGATGTTTATTATTCAGGCATCAAAACTTTATACGGTCTTCTCTAGGCAGTTAAGGATATCTCCAGCAAACCTTATAATTTTAAAATTGCTCTAGAACATTATCTTTATACACACTCACTTTATACTTCAGATGAATGTTGTAACAAACAGTAATATTTTGCATTTATTGTGTTTACACTATTCTTCCTCTTATGTTGCACAATTATTTTACTTTTCTCTGTACTTACTTATTATCCATTGTTCTTTTGCCTTTCTTTAACTTTTAAACTGTAAATCACAGTTTGTATATAGTTAAATACGCTTATATATTTTTATATTATACTTTATTTGATGATGTATGTGTAATTTGTACCCATTTGTATTTACTAATTTTAATTTGCAATTCTGTTCTAATTTTGTACTATTTTGCATTAATTATTCTTGAGTGTTTCTACATCCAATGGATGAACTCCTGTACATGGATTTTTTGGTACATTATTAAAGTTGAACGTAGTAAGTTGTATGGACTGAAGCAGCATAAATCATGGTTTCATGAAGGATGTTCACATCTTTTAGATCAAAGGAAGGCTAATATGGAATGGTTACAGGATCCAAACCAAAGCAATGTTGATAATCTAAACAATGTCAGATGTGAAGCTAGTAGACATTTCAGGAACAAAAAGAAGAAATCTCTGACAGCTAAAATTTATGAACTTGAAGTGAATAGTAAGATAAAAAATATCAGAGACTTGTATAGGGGCATCAATGAAATTAAGATGGGTTACCAGCCTAGAACTAATGTAGTAAAGGATAAGAAGGGTGATATGGTTACAGACTCCTACAGTAGGTCAAGGAATCATTCTCTCAGCTATTGAATATACACGGGATTAATGAAGTTAGGCAGACAGAAATACACACAGCAGAGCCACTACTGCCTGCACCAAGTGTCTCTGAGATTGAGAGAGCTATTGTGAAGCTAAAGATATTGATCAAATGCCAGCAGAACTGATTACAGAAGGAGGGAGGACAATTCACTTTCAGATCCACAAGCTTATTCATTCTATTTGCAATAAGGATGAAATGCCTAAGGAGTGGAAAGAGTTAATCATTGTATCTATTTATAAGGGCGATAAAAGACAGTAGTAATTATAGGGGCATATCAAATTTGCCAACTAAGGATGAAATTTTATACAATATCCTGCTGTCAAGGTTAACTCAATATGGAAAGGAAATAATTGGGGATCATAAGTGTGGATTTTGATACAACAGATCAAATTCTGATCATATTTTCTACACTCATCAAATACTTGATAAGATATGGGAATACAATGAAGCAGTGCATCAGTTGTTTATAGACTTCCAGCAAGCTTATAATTCAGTTAAGAGGGAGGTCTTATATAATATTCTCATTGAGTTTGGTATCCCCACGAAACTGGTAAGGCTAATAAAAATTTCTGAATTAAATCTGTAGCCGAGTCCCATTAGGCAAGAACTTCTCTGACATATCTCCTTTTTAAGAATGGTTTGAAACATGGAGATGCTTTATGCCCATTGCTTTCGAGTATGCTAGCAGATGGTTCAGGTAAACCAGGATGGCTTGAAATTAAATAGTCCAAATCAACTTCTGGTTTATACTGATGATGTTAATATATTGGGAGGAAGCATACATACTATAGAAGAAAACACAGAAGCTTTGGATAGTGGCTACTAAGTAGATTGGACTAGAAGTAAATGCTGATAAAACTAAGTACATGGTCATGTCTAAAGATCAGAATGCAGGACAAAGTCACAATATCAAGACTGATAACACTGGTCAACACACAAAATGTATCCCTAACCAAAATAGTCGATTCCCCTTCAATTCAACTAGCTGAAACCAAATATGGCCTTAGGATTCAATTCTTGACTCTAGCTTTCATGATACATGAAGTGTGGCTTAATGCGTAAAATAGTTACTTGGGAAGGGATACGAGCGTCAGCACTGTGCTCCCAGATGGTGAGTAATGATTTCCATGCATCCTAAAAGGCACAAAGATCTAGTTCATTTTTTTAAAATGGAAAGGGGCCTTGTTGCTTGCAATGATATTGATGGTCTGATGTAAACGCTCAATATTAATCACAATCCTCTGGACTGGTGACTCTTTACAGACTCGTCTAATTTGAGTCTCAAAGCGGTTCTCCTTCACAATGGCAACACCCTACCTTCTATTCCTGTTGATCATTCAATGCATAATAAGGAGTCATATGAGAACATAAACATTCTGATGGACGCCATTAGTTACGATAAATCAAATGGCAAATCTGTAGTGACCTAAAAGTAATTGCCTTACTACTTGGACTACAACAAGGATTCAAAAAATATTGCTGCTTCATTTGTGAATGGGACAGCAGAGCTCAGTCTCTTCATTACTCAAGAAAGGATTGGCCTGCCAGAAAATCTCTGGAACCAGGAATCATCAATGTGGAAAATCAACCATTAGTGGAACCGAGGAAAATTTTGTTTCCATCCATGCATTTAAAGCTTGGTCTGATTAAAAATTCTGTAAAGGCCATGAACCAAGACGAAGTTGCCTTTACTTACTTATGAGAAAAGTTCCCCAGACTAAGTGAGGCAAAACTGAAAGAAGGTGTTTTCATTGGTCCACAAATACGAGACCATATCAAGGACGAATACTTCGACACTCTACTTCAAGGTGATGAAAAGGCCGCTTGGGACAGTTTTAAATTTGTAGTAAAAGGATTTTTGGGAAACTCAAAACTATGATGAGCTTGTAAACAACTTTCTGCAGAGCTACCAGAAAATAGGCTGCAACACATCACTAAGAATACACTTCCTTCCCTCGCATCTGATTTTTTCCCAGAGAATTGTGGTGCAGTAAGTGATGAACATGGAGAACGTTTCCATCAACACATTTCTTCAATGGAGAAGAGATATCAAGGGAAATGCAACTGTGCTATACTTGCCGACTACTGCTGAACTTTGGCAAAGGATGCCCCTACCATGGAATGCGACAGGCCAAAAAAAAAAAAAAATTTTGTGTTAAATAATGAATGTACATGAAAAAAGACTATGTAGATGTTCAATTTACGTTGTAAATATTATCTCTAAACAGAATAAGTCTACTAAACACATTCTTTTCCAATGAATAGTATTTCGTAAAATAACATAGTGAAGCATAATTTTAAAACTAGAGCCAAATAATCTTTATGTCCGTTTTCTAACTTCATAGATGCGAACAAATAAATTAATAACATATTCATCATAGATTAAAAAAAAATTGTTTGAAATTTGTTGTCTAGTGTAATAGTTCCTTTGCAAGGGTGGAACACCTCAAATATTTGGGAACAACCCTAATGCATCAAAATTCTATTCAGGAAGCAAATTAGAGCGAAATGAAGTAAGGGAATGCTTGCCATCATTCGGTGCAGAATTTTTGTCTTCCAGTTGGCTGTCTAAAAACATACAGATTAAGACAGAACTAAAATACTGCCTGTTGTGTAGCATAGGTGTGAAACTTGGTCACTCTCATTGAGGGACGAATATAGACTGAGGGTGTTGGAGAATAGGGTGCTGAGGAGAATACTGGGGTCCAAGGACAACAGGAGAATGGAGAAAATTACATAATGAGGAGCTTCATGATCTGTATTCCTTACCAAATATGATTTGGGTGATCTAATAGAGATGAATTCGATGGGAGGGAAATGTAGCATGTATGTGGGAAGAGGTGCCCACAGGGGTTTGGTGGAGAAACCTGAGGGAAAGAGACCATTTGAAAGGCCCAGGCATGGATGGGAGAATAATATTAAGATTCATCTTTATGAAATGGGATGAGGGGCCATGGACTGTAATGTTCTGGTTCAGTTTAGGGACAGGCGGCAGGCTCTCATATACGTGGTAATAAACCTTCAGGTTCCATAAAATGTGGGGGATTTCTTGGCTACCTGAGAACCGGTTAGGCACTGAAGACTGATCAATTGAGTGTGTAAGTTATCGGACCAGCCCTGGGGACCCATCCAGTCTCCCATACAATGGGTACCAAGTCATTCCCAGGACTGTAGCGGCCAGGGCATGGCATTAACCACCCACCCCAACCAGAATCAAGGCTAAGAAAGAGCACAGCTACAGCTCCAACCCCCCACCCCAATGCCTTCATGGCATGTTATAGGGTGAACTTAGACTTCAAACTGTTGATCGGAAAATACAGCACGGTTGGCCTTGACATTTACCTGACATTACTGAGGTAAGGGCATGAATACACCAGACCATTCACATATAAGACAGACACCAAAGTTAATCACAAACAAAAGTAGCCAACAAAAGCTGCTGCGAAGATCAGCCTGGTGCCACATTTCTGTGAGCATGAACATATATTCAAATGCAAACTTAAAAAAAAAACTGTATTGCCACAACCTGAGGTGTTCTCACATATGCATCAGATTTGCTGAAAAATGACAAATTCACAAATTATTGTAAAATTAATTATTACCTTCATATTCCATCAACCTCCAGCACTTGAATATTAAACAGGTTCCAGTCAGCCTGGTCAGTTCTCATCTACTTTAGTGTGGCCACCCCCAAACTGGTTTAGGTAACTAAAGAAATAAAATTGCCCATTAAAGCTGATAAGAAAACCAAATACAAATGGGTTACTTTAACTGCCTTATCTTTTTTGCATTTCCTGAATTTTCAGCAAAACCCGTATGAAGACTGATTCATGTTGATGTACCATTTTTCAGTCACAAAATAACTTGACTACTAACCTCCCAAAGTTTGGCGCACATTTTGTTGGGCATCTAAGTAGGTGGTTGACATCAAACTAACAAACTGGATGACACTGTACTAATTCTTACATACATCATTCATTGTATTCTCCATATGTTAGTGAAAATTAATCCAAGTTCAAAATAGCGGCCAATTTGTGTCAAACCTAATGCAGACAACTGTATCACTACATATTACATGGACACACCTGAATTTCCATTTGGTGTAATTACCGTTTTGCAAGCCCATACTTTGATTTCATTTTATTGTCAGCTCAGTGCAGTCACACGTGTAATCATCATACCACCCATTTGGAAGTCCCTACCACCTTTCCTACCCCCCAGTTCTACCATGCTGCACAGGCACAGCTCCATTCATGTTTTCTTTTCTAACCATTTACAATTCTTCCTTTCTTCATTCCTTTCATACGTCTTCCATGCTTGTAATACACATTTCATATAGTGTATCAACTTACTATGAACATTTCTTCTGCTAAGTGACTACAACTGTCAACTTGGTTCACATCTTTCCTGTATCACTACCCTCATTTCCCATAAAATCTACTTGTACCTTCCTGTAGCAGAGGTCATATTCCACAAATGACTCTTCTCCACCTACTTAGTCACTATTGAAAATGGGATATTCATTTAGATGGACTGTGCAATAACGGAACACGGCGAACACATTTTAAATTAAAGAGTCGGGTTCATGAAAGACAAGGAAAAGGTGGACAGAGCAGCATGATAATAAGGGACTCCGTCTCCCCCCCCCCCCTTTTTTTAAACAGATGTTATTTCTACGGTTGAAGAAGTTGAGTTTTCTTATTCTAATTGATCAAGACTCCTTTTTCTGGATTCTTTGCAGGAAATGAATTGTGCAAATGAGGGTATGCAGCATGAGGATAGGGAATATTGCTCATAATGAGAGTCATGTATATACAAGACATGTAAAGCAGAGCATTAATGCCACAGGAAATAAAAATTATGAACAAAACTGTGAACCAAGTATCACAAGACGAACTCTATGCATATCACTGTGTGATACAAGCATATAACAATGTAAACCCAGGAAAATTAAATGAAATACATTTATGTCAGCCATGGCCACTATACAACCAATTTCCATACAAGAGTAAAATAATCTGGGGAACTTGAAATCCATTACTCCAGATGACAATGACCATATAGAAAAGTGATGGAACTTCAAAATTTATTGTCATGATTATTACAAAGGTGATACTATGAAACAACACTAAAGTGCTTTTAGACGATGTCTACTGGTATGTCACACTACGAAATGTGGCAGATGGGTACGTATTGTTCAGAGAAACACACTACCTCCATCAACTACCTTGCAGAGGCTAAGGGTTGCTCCAAAACATCAATACATATCCACAATGCTACATCACACTGCAGAAGAATGATGTCTGGAAACAGTATGAAACTAAGCTGATAGGGAGTATGGGAGGTCATTTTGTGTGAGGAAACACAGGTTGGAGATCAACACTCACGTGATACTATACAATTTACTACAAATTTTAAAAAATTGGCTGACATCAAATAGTAAGAAAATTCTCTCCAGCACAGTAGCTTGGTTAATAGCTGCTATTTGGTCCATAAATATGATAAATAATTGCATATTCTCTTCAGAACCACACCTCTACTTTACCAACCTGGAAAGACAACACTAAGAGGACATACATTCCACAAATGTATTTTGAAAATGTATTATGACCAGTATGAATCAGATTAAAGCTCCTAATTTTTTTGCCAAGCCTGACCATTCCTCCAACTACATGCAGTCCTTTCACAACATTATGTTTATCTGCAACACAATTACTAACACAGCAGAGAAGGAAAGAGAAAGATTTGGGAATACAATATTTCACGATACTGTTACACAAGGGACTGATATTCAGATTTCACATAATGTCTACATCTTCACATTACAGTAAGTCTGTGCTGCTAATATACTGGAACTAAAGGAATTTATGACTTATCAGATGAAAAATGTATTGTGACAAATGTACCACATGACTAGTTAAAAGTATTTTTACAAAATATCAGACCCTAGTAAAACTGACTTCCACAGAATACAGAATAATCCTTGCAATTCCAAAAATTATGTACAGAACCCTACACATCTGGGTGCCCATATTACTTCACTTCCTATTACTTTATCAGTTTCAAACTGTAGCTACAAAGAACAGTTAAATCCAGAAATATATCCATAAAGCAGGGGTTTGCAACCTATTATCTGCATTACAATGCATCTAACCCTTCCCTGCAAAAGCAAAAGAAGGTAGGAGGAAAAGGGAGATGTGTTTCAATGATTTCTGAAGCATTTATGTATCTGAGCAAACATTTTCATTCAGGAATTAAATGTGTGAAATTAAAATTTTTCTCAAGAATGGCAAAATCATTTGCATTTACACATATAACCAATTTTCCAACACACATCAATTTTCTCCCTATTAAAATGCATACACAATCCTCAGATTAAAATTAAGTTGGGATGTCAATATTTTTAATTTATTCAAGTGCAGAGTGGGTGTCTGAATTGAAAAGCTGTTTACATGTTATTTCTGATGAACTGAAACATCACAGAAGTGACAATGAGCATGCCTTAGGACTATTTTGTTCTTACAGTGTGGTTAAAAAGTTCCATATTCAAAAAGGTTTGCATGTGTTACAGCTACTTAAATGTTGCATTATTCAGCTGTTATTTTGTTCCTTGGTACCAGGCTTTAAGTGTTTCATTTCTCTTTAATGATTCTGGAGGATTCTCAACAATATTTGATGAATAATGGACAAATAACACAACATATAATTCAGTGATTTTGCAGCTTTCACTTACTGCAAAACCTGTGTGGTCCACTTGCACTTGACAATATGACTAGCATGTACACAGAGGTTGCTGACCCCTGACTTACAGGAAAGGAACTGTTCAAAACACAATGTGTACATGAAATTATAACACAATTTTTTGTTTCACTTCAAGTGTGATATGAGAAAGTTAATACAATGCCATGAAACATACTGTATATAATTTACATCTGAAAATCAGAATTCAATGAAAAATCAGTTTCCCACGCACATCTTGTGCACAGAAATCATCTTAGGACCCACTGAGCTGCTGCCTGTAACAAGTTAGAGCAAAGACAGACAAGACAGACTGCTAGTGCAATGGACAAACTTATACAAAATGTACTTGAAGGATGGAAATGCTCTGTTGTCAACAATGCACCTAACAACAATTTCGTAGCTGGATACAGACAAAATTAAAACACCAAGTACTCACTCGACAGAAACTGGATGAAACTGATGTCAAGCTTAAACAATCCCCTCAAAAATCTGATGACTGCTGCAGGAGAATGGAATTTTCTAGTAAACTCAATTTCTAAAAGAACAATGAAAACTCTGTACAAAGGTGCCAGGAATGTTGGCATAAGACCATTTCCAGAATCTGCTGCAATGGGTGTTACAATGTGTTTGTACATGTCAGGCTACAAATATGTTGGCTCTTCTAGCAGTCCAGAACTGTGACCTGACTTTATGCAAGAAGCATCCAACTCTTCTGTCTGGCAGCTCAATGGTTTTCAGGAAGCCCCCAGAATAATTGCAAAAGAGGTCTGCATGGACTCTGGCCAGACCATTTAGCACAGGTAATGTATAGGTTCAAGCTAAGAAAGGGCCTGGTTATAATGTTAGCAATCAAACTTTGCATAAAACATTCTGTGTCTTCGAATGCCATTAAATTTACACAATGAAGTTATTCATGTATGTGCATCTTATGCTCATGACAGAGAAAATTAACAAACAGCGCAGACAGCAGTGATGCTGCTTGTGCACTGTGAACCAATCAGCAAGTTATGATGTGTCTGCATGTCCAAATGAAGTAGCAAGTTAAGAATTTATTTAATGCCATGATAATCACAGCATATTGTAAATACACTAGGTTTAATTTGGGCTACAAGACAGGTATTGCTCAGGTATAGGCAACATGTTTGGAGGTAAAATTCAGAGTTGGACCAAATGCTTGAGCCATGTCAGGTAAAATTCTAAGTTTTTGGCCCATGTAGTAGAAAAAAAAATTGCAGCCTCCGCGTGTGTGTAACGAATGTTGCCTGTGGGTACACACTAAACACTACTGTATAAATGTACAATGCCGTGACTTGGAGACAGAGATACAACAAATATTAATGTTCATTTCAGTACATTCATTTGCACACAGCAACAGAAGTATATTCAGTATCAAATTATAAGATACAAATACCTAACGACAGACAAAACAATGTGCTTAAAAAACAGCCAGAGGTGCCAGTTACACATGCAACATAGAGTGATGGTCATAAAAAGGGGCCTGGCTTATTTACAGTGGCTTGTTCCCTTATCATGGCACCCCTTGGAACATCTACATACTGCCTTACAGCAAACAATATTTACTTCAGAATCTTGTGTTAACCCACACTACATGTAAAGTTTACAATGACTTTGTCACTACCCCTGTCAGCGACATAAAATTCTAATAAAAGACAACATGAAATTTTTAAATTATTAAAAATTTAATTAACTTTCAACTTTCTTCAGAGGGATTTACTACATAGATCATAAAATTCAGTGAGTTCATTTTAGTGTATATACACATACACAGTATACAAATCAACTTTTTTTTTACCAGTCAGGAGTAAAACACAGTTCTGATATTAGGTTAACAAGTCCTGTGTGACATATGGAAAAGAAACATTTCTGTGGTTTGCCCAATTTAAAAAGGAAGAAATTTCTGTTGAAGATTATCCACGCTCCTTAGACCCACCATTATTCCCCAGCAAAGATGTGTGTTTATTGCTATAACATGTAAATTATTAGACAGTGAAGAAAACCGCGAAACTGTAACTTACTCTTCTATCAGTAACACCAAATGAACATAACCCACTGTAATTACCTATTACAGGAAATGAGTAAGAGGCAGAAACATTGGACACACTATGCACATGCCATGAAAATGCAGACAAGTGAGGATGCACAACAAGCAATCAGCTTCATGCATTAGCTGTTGTACCCTGGGGAAAGAAGCCCCGGTACCCATTAAACAGGATGCTACAGACCCAGAAATTGTTTGGATGCTTTGAAAAGGAGAGATCTCTGGGCCCTACTAGAAACTGGGGACCACAATTCCTCAGCTGTCCAGGCCACAGCCCAGTCACTATACTGACTCGGCTATCCCAGCTCTGTATACTGCTCAGAGGACAATAAAGTGGATGAACATATAATGGAAGACTTTGATTCTTACAGCAATGACTATGAAGACTGATGGCTTCTGAGATGTGACACCTTGTAGTCTGGCAGATTAGTACCAACATTTGAAAGGAATTTTTTTTTAACATTCTATTTAATAGCACTGGTGGTTGCCAAAATCATGTATGTAGTGTAGGTGATGGATGGATGAATGAATGAATAAATGAATATGGAGCACCAGTGCAGTGACATTAAAGGGGAAAACCAAAGTACATGGAGACAAACACATTCCAGTCCCACTTTGTCCACAATACATCCCACATGGATGGGTATGGGTTTAAACCCAGGCCTCCAGCATGAGAAGCTGGCAACTACCTGCCTAAGACATGACACAGTTCCCAAGGAAACTCCTGTCTCCATCATCTGAGCTGATGATTAAAGGCAGGATCTGGGGCCCATCTGGTGCCTGTCCTTCACACCCAGTTTCTACCCTGAAGACAGAGGCAGCATATACCTCTGAAACTCTAGTATCTATTAAACTACAGAGCATCACATAATGTTCAACCAACAACTGCTTTAGCTCTCTGATCTCAGGTTTTAAAATATGATCAATGTAACTGAATGGCTGATGGTGGAATATGCTGTATATGAAAGGAAATATGGCACTCACATGGTGTCATAAGTAACACATCGGGGGGGGGGGTCAAAGTGTTGAATATGCACTATATGACACATATGTTAAATTTAAAAACAAATCTTGTGTTATGGTTTATGAGAAGAAACAAACATTGACATGGGAGGTTACAGGAGCAAATATTATGATGACAATCCTTTCAAATGTGGGGCCTTGTGGTTTTGTAAATAGGTACCAACTTTTCAGATGAATGTGTGGCCTCCATCCCAAGGACTAGCCGTCCACAGAGACAATATTCTTGGAGTGCTAGCCCCTGAAGATGGAGGCAGTATGCTCCTCCAAAATGTTGGAAACTATTTTCCAGTCAACATGGCATAACATCTCCAATGATTTGGCTCTTCAACACTGCAGTAAGTGTGTCTGATCTCGCATATTGGTGCCTATCTAGCAAACTACTGGGTATCACATCCCACAGGACAGTGATCTAAATGAAAACCTCATGCTTACATCAAGGTGACAGCTAACTCTTTGGATGCACTTCAAGGATAAATGGTTGGGAAATATTTGGGCAAGCATGAAACACAACACTGCAACATATTCACAGTATGCTCTGCATGGGGAACTGAACCATAAAAAAAAGCCTACATCCCATGCTACGGAAATGTGACCTAGCAAATAAATCTATTACAATGTATCAACAACATTCATTACTGAACAAATAAAGGACCTGTAAGTGCATTTAAATGGTGGAAAGAGACAATATTTTATGAAAAACTACCGAGAATTAAGTAGAAAAAAATCATTCATAAACACAAAAATACTCACACAATTCTAATGTCTTTCAGTATTACTTACATATAAACATGAATCAGTTAATGATTATGGTCTCTTGTGAACATGCTAATAAACCTATGGATTCTGTAGGGGTAGCAAATTTGACTAGATAAGAGACTGTCTGCTTCTCAGGAGGCACTCTGATCAATGGATCACACAGAACACTCATTTCCTGTACTAATCACGGCAACTGTTCTCAGGCCAACTTAGCTAGAGACAAAATGGCCAGTAGTGACAGCAAACATTTCCTATGAGGAAAAGAATGCACAAAACACAGGAAAGGTCCTTAATTTTACTGCTCCTGCAATTACTGTATATTACATTAGACATTTTCAGCAGCATGTCATTTAGTGACACTGTCCAATGAGTAAACCACTGAATAACATGCAATAGCTATTTTTTACTGCATGGCTGTGATGAAAAAACAGCTACAAAACTGACACTCTATTTCATTACATTCTGTGATATAATGTACACAGAATACTATGCAGTAGCAAGTTTGAACAGCCCTGCAATATATAACAGAAATGTAATAAAAATGGCATGTTATGTCACAAGGAACCATCTTACATACCTAGCAGAATATACACCCCTATGCTGGCATTATCTTTACGTTCCTGTCAAGTCCTCTTTTCATGCTGTCTTTGCACAATCTGTGACCAGAAATTATCCACTAAATTTACAACATTAACATGATTTAATTCTTGTGATCTGAATTTCTTTCATATGATGTCACATTTCTTTTCTTTCACTGTGGCCAAGTATTTTGTCATAATCTACAGACTAGAGCCAAATGTAAACTGTTCCCACAGACTACAATAAGAAGCCTTGCTCAGATTGCTACACAAGGTAATAAACTTTTCACACTGTACAAACTCCTCCCTAACTCTCAATTCTGCATGATTGGTCTGAGACTTTACATAAAAAAAACAACACCATGATGAGTTACATAGTAGTAAAAAAAAACACTAATGAAACAACATGTATGCACACCATGCGCACCCTCATTCATACACTGCACAGAAACCACAGGTCAATAATTCAAATATAAAACAATCCGTGTTTATAAATTTATGTCAAAGCACCTTCAAATTGCATGCAGCAATATGATGAGGGGCTTCAGTTTGTAGCACATGGTTTTTCTAGGAAAATGTATGGCATGTTTTAAATTACAATGCTAAAAGTATATACACTGAAACATGTACTTAAGAATAACTGTTAAGCTTCTATCACCCCTTTTGTACTATTTACCTTGAAAGAATTCATTTAGTATAGTATTTCCCACTGCCAGTTTTACTGCTACAATATACATTATAAAATTTTCAATCTTGGCTTCCAAAATAAAATATGAAATTTGTTGCATGATTCAAGTACATCCTATGCTGAGAAAGTCTGGTGGAATGTACATTATCCAGCAGAGAAATTATCTTCCTCAGTTTTATTATTTACATACAAAATGGACAAGTCACTATAAAAGTTTCATTTTTTCTTATGATCATTTCCTCCACACTGCCTTGCAACAGCTTGCTTGGTTTCAATGTACAATAACAATCTACAGTAGAAAAAATAATATTTACAAACAACAGATATTCTTGCAAGGACACGCAAACAAAAGAAATTAGTTTGCCTTCAAATGTACAAAGCTGAAAGCACAAATGAGGAAGTGTTTTTTTAAGTCTCCCAGTATTATGTACACATTTTAATTCAGTAATAACACTTCACACCCCAGAATAAGGGGTTTCACTATTCCCACTTCTACAGGACTGGCAATATTTTAAATCAACAGCAATGTTATCATAGAAAAAATGTACAACCTGGCCAGCTGGACCACACTCCAACCAAACACTGTTGGAGATATAAGTCTTCTGGAATTATGCCATGTCTAGCAGGCCAAGCCTTCACAGACTGCTGGACCCTGAAGATGGAGGCAGCACACTCCTCCAAAACATCAGTAGCTATTCACAAGGCAAAATGGCATAATCACCTAGATGACTTGGCTCTTCATCTACACCACTGCTTACAACCTCAAATCTTGCAACACTCCTCATCTAAGATTTGAAGATAATGGTTTCAAGACACTCTATCATCATTTCTTTCATTTCACCGTGTTATCAGTTTTGTCATGGTCTCTTCACAAAACAAAATCCACCTCAGAAACCAGACACTGCACACATACAACTGTTGGACTTGCAAGGTCTTTTTGTCTATGTTACTATTACTACAAAAATAAATAAAAACCATATAACTTACATACGTAACCAATGATTCAGATACTAAAACCTCATTTTTTTTATACCTCTAACCTGGTCCCCAACACACCCACCCTTCCGATTATCAATAATCAGTGAAAAATCCAAGCCGACAAGTGAATTACCTTTAAATTTGCTATTTTCTCCTATTCTTATTTTCTGATTTCCCAACAGATGTAAAAAGCAAATTTGAACAGTAGAAGATATCTTCTATACATAATATAAAAGTGAAAATCAGACAATGAGAGTCAGTGCGTTATGTAGCAGTAAGCAGACTGGTATGGGACAGCGACAGTGGCATGGGTAGGCACAATTTCTCTTGTAGAGAAATGTTAGGAGACTAGAGTTTTTGTTTGACTGGTGAACTGAATCAACATGTATTGATGCCCTACTTAAGAAAAGATGTATGTTATTAATGCCTTTCTGCAAATAAAGGATCACAGCTACAAGAGAGAATATTATACCCCACAGAAGTTTACTAAGTATAGAACCTCCATGCACATTCAGAAAGGATTTCATACATACACATCCTAATCTTAAAAAATAAAAATTTAGGCAGTGTTAACACACGTTTTCTTTCTGTACCTGAAAAGAAATATTGCTGAACTCCAGTTAGAACCACCACCACCACCACCACTACACTACCCCACCACCACCACCCCCCCCCCCCCAAAAAAACAAACAA
>Ga0136643_10004550_pt1 | contig 19191 bp, 16 predicted proteins | sample TergutLab28metaG_FD_96883 | JGI IMG/M metagenome (GOLD analysis project Ga0136643, IMG submission 96883) | Labiotermes labralis P1 segment gut microbial communities from Petit-Saut dam, French Guiana - Lab288 P1 (version 3) (version 3) | ecosystem: Host-associated > Arthropoda: Insects >...
GCATAATGATGCCCGAAACATGTTGAGAAATTGTTAAAAATAAACATCTAACTGTTGCATCTTGTTGGTTTTCTCTCTCACTCCACAATTTGCTCACGATGCACGGTCACAGACACCTAAAGTTTAGAGTTTAATTCGGGAAATGCCCGGCTCTTATCTCGGTTATGACATACACACACAAACACACACCTGTCTTATGCTTTAACTGTCTTCTCTCAACCCGTCCATGGGATAATACCTAAATTGGGCCACGACTGATTTGTTCCACATTTTTTCCACTCCGTGATTCATTCCCATCCAGTCAGTGAAAGCTATGAGGTCAGAGCTACTGTCAGCATCGTTAAATAAACTACCAACAGTACTTTTTTTTTAACGATTTGTTGACCTGAATCTCAGTATATTTATCTCAGTATTTAACCAACTTGATGCATAAAATTTGTTTCACAATAAGTTCTATTTCATGCCTCTACGTGTTTTCGTGTTCGAAACACGTAGAGGCATGAAATAAAACTTATTGTGAAATAAATTTTGTGCATCAAGTTGGTTAAATACTGAGATAAATACCAACAGTACTCTTATTTATTTGCTAACACAAAGTGATGGATCACTTTAAGGTAACTGCTGTCACTGAAGTTCCCATTCATTCTGTACTGACATAATGCACCAATAAATTGCACATTTATAAACGTGTTCACATATAATTATTATTCAGCAACATGTTTCGGTCACTCCGGTGACCATCATCAGGGCGTCATATAACAAGAATGCAATTAGAACACAAATAATTATAAAAAGAGTAAGATAAAACACTCAACATTAACTTGGAAGTGTGTCATCCCGGTTGTGTGTGTGAAAACTGGAAAGGGTATGTAGTCAAACACAACTATGTCAAATAAGATGTTTTAATGACTATACTAGTCTAGTATGACAATAGTCATTAAGACATCTTATTTGACATAGTTGTGACTACATACCCTTTCCAGCACTCAATATTAAATTTTATATTCTCACGCGAATCCTGTGGTCTTAAAACGTGTATGTTTACATTCCTAAGTCTTGTTGAGTCTCAAGCAATCCCTTACGCTGTGTACAACGTCAATTGTCTAACAGGGTGAGCACTCACTGTATACATCCACTAAACAACATGAACACAGCGCATTTTACTATACTTTAACAAGCATGTGAACTTATAAATTTGATGTTTTATGACCTCCAGTTTTGTCACAGAAAATTAAGTGAATCAAGTGGTTTTATCACACATCTGTACTGTTATCTGCATACTGATTGTATTTTTTTTATAAAACACCCTGATGATGGTCACTGGAGTGACCAAAACATTTTGGTTAATAACAAAAATATTGATTGAACATATTTATAAGTGTGCATTTGTTGGTTTATCATACAAGTACAAAATATTCTTTAAGGCATGTGTATGTAGCACATAAAGTTCCAATTCATTAGTTTAAAGAATTTACATTAGTTGTCCTCAGTGGGCACATTTTGTTGGTTTAACAATAATGAAAACAACAACAACAACAAAAACAACGACGACGACGATGATGATGATGATAATAATAATAGCTCAAGGCTATTACACCCATTGTCACCATCAAGCAGCCAACATTGTCCATCAAAAACTGGCTATCAAATGTGGACTGTCAAAGGTTCCACCAATGCCATATTATAAATATGAGCCACAATCTGTGTTAGAGAACTTCAGCTACAAACTGTACTACAACAGCACCATAATAACTAATCGAACTACCATAACAGTAGACAAGATGCAGTTATACTTGACAAAAGCATCAAAGAAGCAAACTTAATAGATGTAGCAATTCCAAATAGTCATAACCTTCATGGCACCGTCACCAAAAAACTCCAGAAGTATACAGACTTGAAAGAAAAGCTATAAGAATCTGGCAACTGCAAAATGGCCTATATAATACCAGTAGTAATATTCACAAAGGGTATTATCTGAAACAAATTATATGAAAGTATGAAAACTGATTACTCTTTGCCCTTGTCTATATAGTCTAATGCAGAAAGCAGTAACACTTAATACATGTCACAGAGTTACAAAGTGAATAAGATGTGCTTGGTCGGTGATATTGTACTCTTTTGGGAACCAGGTAAACTGCTGTGAAGTAGGAAATGTTTATCAAGATGACAGCAATACATGGAACAAGGGTAAGACGTTACCCTATTCTGAATATGAAATCAGTTTTTAACTACAGATTAAAATATTTTACTCCAATACTAATTTCCACTGATTTTTAAAAAAAGTGTGTGGAATATTTTTGGAGTTCTTGTGGAAGGGCCACATGCATCTGTAACCCCCCCCCCCCGCCCCCCTTCACCATCTTCATCGACGTCACCCCATTGTATTTCATAAATTATCAATACAATGGGAATACAATCCATCACAATTATTTCACAATAAAAACAATAAATCTTCATATAAATAAACAATATGCACAATATTACATATAATTTACAATTAAACTATTACAACTCCAACATGTTTCGACTCTTTTCGGGTCATCTTCAGGTACTGTAAATCAATTATATGTATAAAACATAAAATTTGTGTAAATAAATTAGGCTAAAACTAATTTAGCCTGATTTATTGGGCTGCAGTCTCACAATACTGAGACCCTCCCTTATCACTGCAAGCGGTTGGCAGCGCAACAAAACGTGAAATGTAGAGAGCACGGCTCACCATATCAGATGCAGCACGAACAGAAAGACACCGGGTACCACCAAATCATCGCTGCCGACACTCCACCGCCGTCTGAACACAACAAGACCTGGCATTGTGACACCCTACCACTGCTTCCGTCGCTTGTTTAAACCAGCTGTGCCAACATGGTCTCCTTTGCGCCATGTTCAACATCAACTTCACGGATCAGTTTCCTAAACGTGTTTTCCATTTTAATCTCTCACACATAACACGACCGGCTTTAGCGACAGATTTAGACAACAATGATCACTTCATAACAAACGAGTAATATTTATCACTGCATCATATATCATGGCCACTTTCACAGTTACTTTTGCCAACAATGACACAAAAACATTACATAAACAGCTATTTTGAAGTCCGGTAAAATAACAGTGCCCCAAACATATCGCCGCAATACGGATACTAGCATTCCCATACGACCTTTAGGTAACACATCAAACACCTTTATAAATATTTGTATAAAACACCAAAGAAGCCATAGACACTGTTAACGTTTCTATCCCGAAAGAAAGTAAATGTTTTATCCTATTGCAACCAATTATTTGCCAAATGCATCTCGCCCTGTTTTCCTACTACATATGACAATGTACTAAGACACTTCACATTTGACGTGTCTAAATTAGTATAAGACCTCCTCTTCTGCTGGCCCATGAGGCACTGACTAGCTCTTTGCTTCGTATCTACCCTCCCCTATCTATCTACCGTCGTAATCATTCAGCGGTGCCTGTCGTCTGCACATGCGCCCCGACGCCATTGGAATGTTGTGGTAAACCGGTTGACACAAGGGAACCCATTTGTCGATCATTTCACAGTACATATTGTTACTCAATTCAACTTCGTTCCGCAATGTCTGTCACGCATTGTGTATACCAAACGTTCCTCGCTGTCACTGGCTGACCAAATAAATGCGTCCGAATACATTTCTTAACTTCACAACAGTGGTCTTGTCAGCACTCCCAGACACAGCTCCCTAAGAGACGGATGTACAGTAATGTGTAAAGGTGGAGCTGTTCCTGTCCATGCCACAAAGGCATATAGGGGAAACGGTTGTCCAGACCTTGGCACCAGATACAGGTAAGAGGTCAACCGCACACGCATGCCGCTTTACCACCGGTACATAACCCTGCTATCCATCGAATAAGAGTCTCAATGGGCCTCGGAGGCGGTATGAACGTTTTGAAGAAGAGAAAAATCGCTTGTCCCTGTCGGAATTCGAATCCCGGATCGTCCAGTCCGTGGACTTGTCGCTCTACAGACTAACCTAACCCCGGATTATTATTATTATTATTATTGGCAGCAATGTAAGTCAGATAAGTCGAACATAAAGTTACACACACTGACAAGAGTTAACTGTTTTGATGTACAGTTGTTTCCTTGTACAGGCCCAGCACCTCCTGTGACATTCTGAACTCTGCGTTTTGCCTAAAAGAAGCACATATTTATGGGTTTCGTGCGATTCTAACAACAATCAGCGGCCATGTCGCTGAAAGCTACAATAACTTGCCTTAGAAGGCGGCCACAGTGCTTTCTGTGCGGTAGGTACTGTTAAATGGTACTTGTATAGTAGTGATCGCAGCCCTTATCACTCTAGCGCTGACGTAGTTTCTTATGCAATCATAAATATCACTAGACTGTATACCAACATAAAGCAATACCACTAGGCTACTTGTCACACTCCGACCACAGGCTCGTTGTGTTGACATGAACCGCAGAGGTTGTTAAGTATACGGAGACGAAAATCGGGAAGGTTTTCGAAGGCATTATTTCTTCTGGATGTGACGCTGGGTGAGTGGCTCACGAAGTTACAAAGTGTGATCGAAACGTTTTAGGATAACAATTTCATCGCCCACCCAACTCACCTGAACTCGCCCCCCCCCCCCCGCTGACTATTTTCTCTTCTCCAAAATCAAATTTGTCTGCGAAGGCAGGCATTTCCAGTCCACAGCAGAAATTCAGGTTGAGGTTACAAGGCAACTGAACAGCGCTCGGAAATATGTCTCTTAGAAGGGGTAAAAAAATGGTATAAATGTGAAAAAAAAGTGCATAAATCTGGAAGGACCGTATTTGAAGAATAACGACAATTTTTGGGTGCTTCCGCAAAATTGCGAAAAGCGACTATTAGCTTCGTCACGTCTGTCTGTCCGGCCGCATGGAACAACTCAGCTCCCAATGAACGGATTTTCATTAAATTTTATATTTGAGTATTTTTCAAAAGTCTGTCCAGAAAATCCAAGTTTCATTAAAATATAACAAGAATAACGGGTACTTTACATAACACCTATGTAATTTATAACAATACTTCGCTCATTTCTTCTTAGAATGAGAAATGACTCCAACGAGAGTTGTGGAGAAAATCAAAACATACATATAATGTTCAGTAATTTTTTTTTTCGAAAATCATGCCAATTATGATCTAATATGGAAAAATAAGGTAGATCCAGACAAGCCACAGACTACAATACATCGCATGCTCATTTCATGCTGGATAAAGGCTAAAAACACAATCGAAATACGTATTAGTTATTGCTTTTTCTATGGAAACAAAGGTTTCGTAAAAGCACGTCAATGTTACACTTACATGTAAATTGCCCATCTTGTTAATATCTGAATTTTATTTCATTTCACTGGGGGGGGGGTTAACTTTTGCCACAAAACTTTTCACACACACCTTGAATGCAAAATAGAAGTGCCTTCATCTTGAAGGGTCAAGAAGCAGTCCACAAATTACTACTACTACTACTACTACTACTACTACTAGTACTTTTTAATTTCTTGATCCTTTAAGAACATGACAGCATGACATTCAAAACATCAGTAACCATGCACCCTAAGACACAGCACCGCCTCCCAAAACAGTAGCATCTTCAGCAACAGCAACATTGCTGTCAGACCCTCAAATTTCACATATTTTTAAAGTTTCATAACCAATAATACAAATACCAGTCTATTAGCTGCTAATACACAACCATCAAAGCTGATAAAGCAGTTGCCTATCTTACTGATGTTTGGCATACACCTGTTAAACACCAGTTTCATTACGAACCAGAAATTTCAAATCCATACAAACTGCACATTCGAGATGCCTAATTCAGTAAGTGACAAGGCCAGGACGTCACAGCAGATGAACCACAGCATCGTCTTGCGCCCCCCATAAACGGTCCCACTGATAATAATGGTGAAGTACAGCCTGCTAGTTGTTATAAGGTACATTTTAGCAGCTATACAAATGTGGCAGGCAGGTGGTTACAACCGACTGGCCTACTAGGTCATGTGTGATAACTGAGTACAAGAATTTTGGTAAAAATCAGAGTCAAGTTATGTGCTGAATGCCCCTGTTCTAAAGGAAAAAAATACATCATGCATACCAAAAGCGCAAACATGCGGTGGCAAAGGAAGACTGTGGAAAACCTCTGTTCCTTTCAGAATTCGAACTGGCCATCTCCTGAGGCGATGCCCTTGGTTACCACACTCTGTGAAAGGACAATATTAAAATAAGTAAGTTTTGTACTATCAAACCCAGTGGTGGTGGGCTGTGGTGTTAATGGTTTCATTAGTGAAGGGAGCATTAAGCCAGTGCACCTATGCTGATGTACTGCAACCTGTTCTTTGCAGAAAACAGCTTGCCCAGTGCTATCATATGTTGCACACCCATTATCTTTGAATATAACACCTTGATAGCACCCATTCTGGAAGTAAGTCACTTGGGAGCATGAACATGGTAGTAACATTCTGTTTGGAACATGACATGAATGGTAATTATCTACAGATAGCACAAAATGGGGGAAATTCATATTACGTTGGCAGCACCCACTGGCCAGGATTAACATTTACTTGAAAGAATCCTGTGATTAAGGTTTATATTTTGTTGAAAACCCAAGCACACAGGACAACAGCCCTTTATATATTGTTTGGACTTTGCAATGTGTGTGAAAAAGGGAAAGCATGACAGGTGGATCACACAAGGAGACAGGAAAAGAGCAGCTTCTGAACTAAATAACAGGAATGATGTCCTGCAATTATTTTCATCTTGCTTCACCATGAATTCCATTTATGTTCCCAGATATTTACATTTTTAACACTTTATTAAGACTGTACAGATTTTGTGCCTATGTCTACATTAATTTCTGGGAAATTTTCACTATTACCTTGCATTACCTAATTTATGTGTGGAATAGGCATGTGTAAGCACTGATATGAGGCCAATTCACAGACAGTTGGTGACAATGTACATGATCTTACATGGGCCAAAACACATTAGGTCTTGAGTAACTGTCAGAAATTCAATAAGACATAGCTGGTACCGTTAACTATATTTCTACAAAAATGCAGAGTATGATAAACCACAATATCAGTTCTGCAACTGGTTCAAATTTAGACTCATCCTGATGGACAAGACAAAGGTTGTTCAACTAAGAGAATTATGTTACATATCATATAATGTTCTCCATTCCTTAATAAATGGAAATGAAGCATGCCCAAACAGGGTCAGCTAGAGCCATAGTGACTTGCAATGTATGCAGCATGTCCTTAAAGTGTGAACAAGTCGGGCATAAAGTGTTTAAAGAATTAAAAAAAAATATATCTTTATAGCAGTATATTGGTACCTATATTAAACTATGTCTCCACAGTCACCATGTAATGTAAGGCACTTGTCATGTCATGTGACTAGCTATTGTATGTCTTCATTGAAAATGTCTGCCACCAAGATTTTCAGCCAATCCTGCAAAATATCTTTGGTCTCTCTGTCACTCCTCAGAAGGTGGCTGTCCCCCCACCCACCAAAAAAAATATTTTTGTAAACCAGAAATTGTGAATTGCCTGTTTCCCCAAATTTTTCCATTCACAGTTTCTTTTAAATTATCTGTAACTGAACCCAGGCATCTACTTCATTCTTAATGAAGTAAATTAGTCCTGTCTTGTTTGAGCAGATGACAGCATTTCCTCAAATTCCCTTCGTTCAATGCATCTTCGCCATGCACTTCAACAATCTGCCTGTGAATTTCCAACAGAAACGCATTTTTAGCATTTAAAAATCGCATTACTGACTGCATTTCACAGATAGCAGGATTTTAGATTCATCTTTAATGACTATAATGAATGGGGGGAAAAATTATGACACTGTACTAAGCAATACATGTGCTTCTTTTCTAGTACAGAAGATGACTGGCCTTCACAGGAAGTGCACAATCAGTTCCTACTCTCTGGATGTGTGTCATGCTACAAAGTGCTAAAAGTGAAAAATAAAGGTAAACTTGTCCCTGTAGGTAATTAAGAATGACACTACAGGCCACATCAGGGCATCCACACACATTAACCTTAGCACTTGATGGTGGTGAGTGGTCAGCTTCATATACAGGAGGCTTAGCACATCCCAAAGCTACTGTGGACACTACAAAGAAAAGAAAAATCTCTGCCCCTGCCTAGATTTGACACCAATATCCCAGTCACCCAACTTGCTGCTTAGTCACTACACTGACAGAGCAATGCTACTCATTCACATAATGGTAGAAGAAGAAGAAGAAGAAGAAGAAGAAGAAGAAGAAGAAAACTCAAGTGCATAATAATAATAATAATAATAATAATACTCCAACAGTCTGGGACAATGAATGATTCTTTATACCATGAAACTGCCAACTGTTAGAGATGATATCTGATACACACAATATTTTGGTAAGTATTGCATATTCTGTGTACTTGTAACTTCATGTGCAATAGCCACCAACAAAACACATTTAACAGGTAAAAAGAAATACCTATTATTTTACATCAGACATTCTCCAGCATGTTTCAGTTGGCCCTCATGGTGGTTCTGTTAGAAGGGAGGCAAGTTGGAGAAAGTATCACATAAAATAAAAGATACCAACATTTACCTGATGAGTGTATTTTGTTGGTGGTTAATAAACATTTTGGTAGGTGCTTCTATTCCCCACTCAGGTCACTGGTTCTGGTGGACTCCTGTGTCATAGCATTCATACCAGGTTTTGTAAAAATCGATAAACATATTCAATAGGAGAAAGAGGAAACAACACAGATAATATGGTGATATAATATGCACATATCAGGTTAGTATCTCACAAATATGGTTATTAGAATTTTATTTATTTAACACCCACATACATGATAATTGCACACTCCACAGTAACAGGATTACAGGCCATATGTTTAAAGCCTGTGGTGTTTTGGGGTTTAACACCATCTAGTCTGGCAGACAGCAAGCAATGTTTCAGAGCCACTTGCTGCCTCCACTATCTGGATGCTGGCCACCATCTACCAGACCACACAGCATTACATCCCAGAAAGCCGAAGTTCTGATACTGAGATGTCAAAACTTACAGAAGTTACTCATTTCCTTGCAGTGTCACAGTTCTCCTTGAACCACTGCACAGTACTGTTAATTGCCTGTTCAAATGGGGTGAACTGGAAATTAGGCACAAAACTCCTCAGTTTAGCATTACTTGCAGTTTTCTTGAACTGGCCATCAGCTTGGGTTGAGTCATAATGAATCTCACCTTCAAATCCAAAAGCTCGAGCAATGGTCTCTGCAACTGTACTTATGGAGACCTCATCCTTTTCATCCACTGTTAAAAAATCAAACTTAAGTTTGCTATATGTACAGCACAAGATACCTGTCTAAGCAGTAAGCAGTGCCATGAAGACTGACATCCCAGGCAGAGCAGTATAAGCTACTCCACTGCACCTGATGCCTACACGACCTGGTATCCAAGACAATGCTACATTACAAACATGTTTAAGAAAGTGGCATCTCACATACAGTTTCACTATCAGTGGATGAGTGAGATCTGGGGACTGTACGAAATGAATTGTGCTAAGGCAGTCTGTAAATAGTAGAAACTGTTATGACATGTAGTTAAATACAGCCTTGAATGCCTCACACACAGGAACATAGTACAAAGCGAACAGAAAGGGTGCAGTTCATATTTAAAGGTCTGCACATTTAGGACAAATACACATCCCATTCAGCCATTCCTCAGAAACTCATCTGCGATAATGTGCCTCGGGTACTTTGAGGATGTCTGAGGAAAGTTGCTGGAAATTATGTGATTACACATACAACTTGGAGAAATCACCGAGGCAAGTATCACAATACAGTCTAGCCACTTCCTACAGGGGAATTGTGACAGCTTTCAGTGGGATGATACGGTGTGTGGTGAAAAAAAGTACATCCAACAGCTCCTTGCATGTGACGACTGTTATACTACTTGCTTTGGGGTCAAGTGCAAAATTTATTTTGTGGTTATCATCATGGTTGCGCAGTTATAAGCATGGTCTGGTAGACAAGAGTTAAGTGTTATCTGATGAGCAGAAGCATGAGGAAGTGTACCATAACCAAGGCACAAGCAAATGATGGGCTGTAGCAGGTATTCCACATACAAAATAAGACACTAAAGCAGAGGGTGAAGATGATTACAGAATGGTATACGTGGTGCACAGAAATGGTAAAAGTAGATAGAGCAGAAGAAATTACAGCCACTTCTGTGCCCACTTGTCAGGAAGGGAACTGACCCACTTCACTGGTTACATCTGGTGAGTCATCCACATAAAATTTCATCATCTGCGAAACCGTCTACTGGATACATATGGTATGCCCCATAAATCCAGTCTCACAGGGAACAGCATTACCATTTTTGTTGCAGGTAGAATAGTACATAACGGCTGATATAAATGACAGGTAAACTGTTCAGGAAAAGCTGGAAATTGTCCTTGTGCATGTCTCTGGCCTTAGCCAATGACAGACAGCTAAAGAATTTTACTACCATCTGCTCAAATGGCTACTTGTGTACCACACCTGCCTACAAACCATGGACCTTACGGAAAATATCCAGGCTGCTACTACAGACATCATACCACAGGTGATGTAGTGTACAGCATCACAGCGACATGAGCGAACAACGGGACAGACATCAATGTGGCCATCTGCTCAACTAGTGCTCTTCCTTATGAAACCAGACTTACGGGACATTGGTATAGAAAATCACTTATTGTCTTGTGTAAAATAGGGTTTATTATGAATCAACAGGTTAGAAATTGGAACTGCCTGATGCCTTTTATTGATAGACTCTTATGTTTAATAAAAAAAAATCTTTTCAATGGTTTTGTTGATGATAGAAGGTCATGGACTGACATTTAATATCAATACACTAGACATTACATATTTACTTCTTAATGTGTGCTGATAAACTCTTGAAGACCTGCCACCACTCAAATTTCATGGACATACATTGACTACCAACTATGCACTGCATTACTAAACTCAGATTTTTGGTCAGCACTTTATGTATGTACTGTGACAGTAAGAGGGTAACAAGAAAAGGGATAAAGGCTTCACACCAACAGGAAGCACAAAAACATACAGATATACCAGTACTACTGACATTTAATTAGATATGCTGAACACTATATGAGACAGGCACCTCACTCACCAGAAAGAATAAGTGGCTCAACACTGGTGTACTCCCGTAGTACCCACAGAAACAATTCTGCAAGATCCATGGAGTAGATAAACTGACGTAACGGACGACCTGTACCAAGAACAGTGAAAACAGTTTTCTCTGGACTCTCAGATGACTTCCCTGGAAAATAACATAAATTACATGCAACAGTTATCACAGGTATACAGAAATCAAACTAGTAGCACCTAAATTATCAGTCTGATCATTCCAGGTATGGAACACTGCAAATCTTCATATATGGGTATGATGTATCAGTAGTATGACAAAAGGGAGCATAAATACATATCAATCACAATTAACTTGTCTCAGAAGGAACAAGGTTGTTATACACATAAAGTGGAGAAAATGAACATAATTTCACATTCATGTCTTGTCTCTAGATTGCAGAACAAAATTATTGTGCATTGACATCTTCCAAATCCTTTCAAAATGTGGAAGTAGAAGATGAGTGAGAGCTGAAAGAGGTAGAAAAAGAAGAGAAATAAGTAAAATGTGGGTTTATAACAACATCAGTTGCCACAGCTATTTGCACCTGCCTACAGGTAACACCATACACATTACATTTACAGGCTGATGGCATAGATACCACTTACAAAAAGTTAAGAGACAACAGTTACACAATATGAAATATGTCAGGCTCTCATAAACATGCTAAAATTTGATTAAAAGACACATGAGTATTTTATTGATGGTGTGTGGCTGGCAAAACCATCAGCATTTGATAGTGTACCTTTAACAATCAACTACAATGTGCTGACACCACAGATATATTAGGTATTTAATAGTTTCAACAACAATGCACATAGTTGGTTTTAGTTTTATGACTATTACCTTCCTCAATAGCATCATGTAGTTTCCTGATAAGGGCAGGGATAACATGACTCGACTGCAGACTGAAGTTATCATGTGGTCCAAATACATTGCATGGGATGATAGCTGTAAAGAGGCAACCATGTTGCTCATGGTATGCTCGATTTGAGATATCAATCAGTCGCTTGGCATAACTGTATCCGAAGTTGGATGGATGTGGAGGACCAAGATGAATCTGCAAATGAAAAGAACAATGTATACGTACTGTGGTACATATTACAATTTCACAGTTAACAGGAAGAAAATATACATCTGGGAAGGTACTCCACCTTCTGGCCATACTGACACTGCATAGAAATAAAACCAAAAACAATGACAGCATTATAGAAAACTATTCATACTAAGTGTATATCATGAGGAAATTGACTTTGTTATCAGTTGCAATGTGTCTTGGTCATGAAAGGCAGATTCACAGTAGACTTGAAGATCAGAGATTACAGGCTTCCATAATGGTGTGGCTGAGCTCTTTGCTCTGCTGGGTTGTTACGCAGTGTCAGCTGGTACTTGTTTACCAAGGTTTCTTGGACTGCTGGACCCCTAAAGATGGGACCAACAGGCGATCATAAAATATTGGTAAACAAGTACCAATCAACACTTCGTAAAAACCCAGACAAGCGAAGACCTCAAGCTTGAAAATGGAGGCAGCACATTCCTCTCAAACAATGGTACCTACCTACCAAACCACATGGTGTCACAGAGCACAGCCTTAATATTCACAGACATCAGAATGTCAATCACAGACACCTAGGACAATAACACATAAGGCAACTAAGAGAACTCTTGAACTACTTACCATATTTTCATCTATGGGATACGTGGTCTTGTCTGGAAAGATGCACGTCGACAAGCATGAAACAACTTTCCGAACACCAGTCTCAAAGCTTGTCTGCAGCACATTGTCATTAATGTGCATGTTCTTACGCTGCAGACAGAAAATACAGTAAGAACATAACTTAACAGTGTGCTTCACTGACAGTTCCAGCAATACTTTATTTTATTTAGCATCATACAGGATGACAGGATGATAAAGTAATGACACAAATCATGGCCATGTTAGACTGGGTGGTTTAAAATCAATACACCTGCAATGGTTATACTCCAGTGTCGAAATAAAGATAATAAACGGAGTGAAACTTACCAGAAAGTCCAGGTTATGTGACATGTTGTGGAATAATCCTCCAACCATGGCAGCTAGGTGAATTACATGTGTGGGACGATACTTGTTAAATAAGGCTTTAGTCTGGTCATGATCACTGCAAGCAAGCAAATTCACCACCATATGCACTCTCCTCCTGTATTCTACCTTCCCATTACTGTAAATTATTTTATAATGAGGCAGGGGCACAAAAATCCCAGCTGCTTGATCACCCAGGCAACTAAATTTTGTATGGTACAGTTATTGTTACATGCAAAAATGTATATCAATTCACACACACTGGACAGATAGCAGTGAGGTTCACAGGTTATTCCAGAACTGTGGATCCTCAGTATGGACCTTGCTGGTTGTTACACTCCTTTTACCAAGAATTTGGATGTAGCACCAACATTTGAGGAAAGTGTGTTAACCCCTGTACTGAGGCCACAGCACAGTCCCACAAATGGCAGTGGGGAGCTTCCAACTCTATCCCTACTGCTCGATTCCACTCCACTCCTGCTACCCTCTGCTTGTCACTCACAATTTAACATCTGGTTATAACTATACACATTCATGCTTACAGAATGGCTACAAAGCTAGAGTAGAAAATTAGGAAGTCTTGAGTTGTTACACTTGAACTAATCTGCCCAGTTGAATTATGTATGCAACATACCTCAAATCAGCATCTTTGGATCCCACAAAAACCCATTCTTCTTCTTCCTTTTTTTCTCGTTGAACAATAGTCTGGATGGCATGTCCAACAAGTCCAGTCCCACCTGTGACTAGGATCACTTTCTTGTCACCAGACATACTTGAATGTTCAGTTCATCAGAAGCTGTGAAAATAATGTTCAGTATCCACTTAAACCTTTATGCTGCTGAGCTGCAAGTACATGTAAGTGAATAACCACACACAAGTGAAAATATGTATTAGCATGGCAATTGAATATCACTTCCGTTACACGTAGGCATATCAGTCTTCTGAGGTGTGGGCAAATTAAAAATTGCAGATGCTTTGGTACATAATTGCAACATAATATTCCGTAACACATGTAGTGTACCAATAAGAAACATACTGTATGGAAATGTGAGTTACTGCAAATATACAAAAGAATATCTAGAAGCACTTGTGACAGAAATAATGCACATAAAAATAATCACAAACAACAGTACACAGGACAGAAGAAAATGGGAGAGAAACAGTGTAATGTCAAAAAGGAAAAAAAACAACCACTCAAAATACTAATAATAGTACATATATAAATACAAGGACATACACAGAATCCTCAATTTCTCCACCAAATATTGTCCCTACTTGTGAGGTTCCTTGTTAAGGTAATGTAGCCCACTCAGCCACATGCCTACACTCACAACGTAACAGCAGAAAAACAATATGTCAAAAAAATACGGACCCTGTATAACAAAGTATACAAAATAATAATGTGATCATTTAAATGAAAACAACAAGCAGTAACACAAATATTTGAATAGGGCACCAGGCTGGACTTTCCGAATGGTGTGGATATGACGTGGAACTACACTTAAAAATAATGCAGAGTAACATACTACAAAAAATGTGGACAGAACTTCCTTTCTACCTGGGTATGTGCAAAACTACAAAAGGCACCCAGATTAAGCTACTTTCAAAAGTGATGAGATACTGAACACTAATTTGTACAAGACAAAGTATACAGCATAATAATGAACTTATAAAAAACTCAGTACTCTTCTTCTCTACTTATTCCTTGAAACTTCTGCATACTCATAATGCGTCTGAAAAAAACATAATTTGTGAGTTAACACGCCAGTGTCATCACAATACATACCGTCAAATATACTTTCCTGTTTTTGTATAGATATATAATGTAAACCACGTTGTATCAGGGTTGCCAAGGCACAGAAATATAAATGAAGATCATGGTTACCAGCACACATTACAAACCCCGAAACGCATTCCACGAGTCACAGTCGCCAACAGACATATAGGTTAGGGTTTGCTGGTTTATTCTAATGACACAAACTCTAGTTCCGATCGTCAACAAACATTTAAAATAAAAAGGCAGGCAACGGGCTCGTCACTACAATCGTGGTATAATTTCTGTCAATATCGATTGCATTACAAGGGCAAATACCGAGGTACGAGAGATTAAGTGTATCACAATTACAACACAATGATAAGTTGCAGCTTTCGTTTCAGAGATCAGCATTTAGAATAGTTGATAAATGATTAAATAAATGTTTCACATGACGATCTCAATTCCTTACCTTGTATATATAAGCAACTGCAAGTCGTCACCTTTTTATGCGTGCTAAGTGTTACGAGAACGAACTAGCTCAGTATTTACGACCCTGGAATAAGGGTATAATTCTACCTTATGTCCAACGTGAAATAGTGTCAACCAGCAGCCACGTAACATGATTATGAATTTCGTCCTTTTAGTGGTGACGTAAACTGATAATTAAACAGGCATATAGTTCTGCTACAAATTACCTTTCAATACCGATAACGAAGCACAAAACTCGCCACGCGCTGATCCACCACACCTTTTTACACAGTCCACACGCTAACACCACAGTGCGCCCAATCAGCATCGCCAACTGTTGCCTGGAATTGCGAGTTCCATTCCAACGCCAAAGTTGGTTCGATTGCGACTACGCGATGAGCCATGGTTCAAGAACATTAATATTTTGCCATGACAATTGGTTGCTGACGTACCACTGTAATGAAACGCGCAAATGCAGGTGGAAGAAACAGTAACCGTTCTTAGGGCCACTGTAAACGAAAAGCAAATATCTTGGTGTTATAAGCAAAGTATGACGCCGTAAGGCCAACCAAACTTAGTGCCCCATGACTGATTTTCAACTGTCATTTTGCAATTGTCATCAACCAATCACAAATCGAACACATTAAGGCAGAGGGTAGTATACACGTCAATGACTTGCAATTAAATCCTCAGTGTAGTGACCACACACACACACCACCTTCATTGTACAAGTACTGATGGCATTATATCAAAGTATGATACAATTAAGACACATTGATGTGGGGTTGTAGGACCATTGTCTGTGATGGCAAACAATCAAAGAATGTGGTACCCCTACTCATCCCATCAACAAAATGAGCAAGTCATGTTCAGTTCTATCATAGTTCAGTCTAAATTCTGAACACTTCCCTTGCTCTTCACTACCATCCATATTCAGCACTCAGTAACACATTAGCATAGGTGGACATTAGGAAATAACACATTGAATGGACTGAAGTGGCCTTTTATATTGCCTCCATCTTCAGGGAGATTTACCGTATTATTAGTATGCATCTATGAGATTATATGGCATCATTTTACAGAATGCATTGTTCACATAGCTATGGCTATGTGTATGTCAAATAACTACATCATCACAGGTAGCATAAAAGGAACATTTCACATTTAAATAACCAGCACATACCAAAAAGTGGAACACACAAAGAGTATTTGACCATGGTTTGAATAAGCACTTACGAAACGAAAACCAGTTATTCACAACACAAGTGCAATTAATTCACTACTGAATTGAAACTGTAACAGAAACAGGAAGAAGTGGAGAAGTACATTGACAGCCAAAGGAACTGTACATTTCTGCACACAAAACACAATTTCATGTGCTAATGGATGGTCCTGAAGTTAGTTTGGGAGGGGGCAGAATCACTGGAAAATACGAAATTCAACAAAGCTATCACACAATGACTGTACAGAAAATAGTAATAGACTGCAGAAGTAACTCATAACAAAAACATAATTACATGCTAGTGAATGCTTTGATAATGTGCAGGGTGGTAAACAGGTGAGTGTGAAAAGATTTGCAGGGATGAAGTGAAGACATGGGAGAAAAACGGATATGGTACCATATCATCCACCACAAAGTTTGCACCTGGGGTAGAATGCAGGCTTGTGACGAGAGGCCAGCAGCTAACCACCTGATCTCTGGCATAGTCAGACATTTCACATTATTCACACAACTTTTGTTGTACAATATTGTTGTCCTATCCATAATTTATAAACACACAGACACCACTAACAGGAAATAGGAATCTCTGATACCAACAACAACAATAACAACAACAACAACCCACCCACCAACCACCAACCACCACCACCACCACAAATATTATGGAATCAACAAGTGCAAACCCTGACAATACACCAGACATCATAATCAATGATAATGAAATAGAAGTGCGTATGTTAATAGATGCTGCAATTTCAGGAGACAGAAATGTGATCAAGAAAGAAGCTGAGAAGATCCTAAAATATAAGAACCCTACAATAGAAATACAGTTTATCTGGAATGTAAAAACAAAAGTGATACCAGTTATAATAGGGGCAACCGGAATCAACGCAAAGTCATTCATAAAATACCTGAGCAACATATTGTGAAAGCACATAATCAGGGGGGGGGGAAGAGAGAAGAAGAAGAAAGAAAGAAAGAAAAGAAAAGAAAAGAAGCCATACTGTGCACTGCACACATCTTTCAGGAAGAAAAAAGAATGTAAATGTACAAAACATGTAACATGGGAAACAACATTACATGTAGCACAAATTTTAAATACAGAATGGCTGCAAAACCATATACCCTAGAAACATGGTTTGTTTCAGGTATACAATTGTAAAAACCCTGCACAAATGTGATAAATAATAATAATAATAATAGGCAATACTTTTATGTGATGATTTAATGTTAACATTAAAGTTATTAAATTATAATAAATTACAATCTGGACGGTACAATAAAATTACCATATTCTACCAGGGTACAATGATGAAACCAATGGCACGGTTCCTACACAGTAAATACGGTAAACAGATGCAAACTGTACTTCTTAATACTATCATTATATTAAATAACATGTGCTAAATTAAATATGAAATTCTCGAAACTCTAAATAAACCACTTCTTCAAAAATATACTATATAAGTATTTTATACTACAAGTAATACTGTGATTTTACATTTCATTCAAAATGTACTTTTTCCTAAAATTTCATGTTTATGGCAGCTACAAGTGTATTGAGATTCTTTATGAACGTTATTCAACTTCAATATTATGAATTCCACATACAGATATACTAAAATTTATATTTTAGTGTATAACAATGGCACATCTCATAAGCTGACAGTGTAACTGACTAGTATCCACTACATAAATTGTATATATAAAGAGCACTGCCATTGTTAGTTTTTATAGTAACATTTAAAACAGACAAACCTGATTTGGCATCCAATCGGAACATAACAATTTTCATTAAACAGGCCCATTAATGTGACAGTATTCTACTGTCATTTATGGGCAAATACAACTATGATGTGACTCCAAGAAAGATCAGCTATGAGTCATTATAATCTACAGAGCTTTGCTTGCCATGTAGAAAGCTACAATGCATTATAATCTCAGAACATCTGACTCACATAAAATAACACATCATGATATACAATTATTGTGTCTATATGTTGAAATATAATGCAACTGTAAAATACAACAGCCAACTGCTTGTGGTGTACAGTGTTTTTCTTTCTGGAACAAAGACACAAACACTTTCCAAGACCAACCTAAATAGACCTTAATTCCATAATATCATCACAGCATTATATTCTGCATTGAAGCAATTATCTTCTTCCTTAGTAATAACAAAATAGTACATCATTAAGGCCAAGGTCTCTGACAGATAGTTGACATCCCTGCTTCATTTGCCAGCACAGTACCTCAAAATAGGCCATGACTGTTTCCTTTCATATTCTATCCAATTAATTATTTGCTGATACCCATACCATTCTATGCTACGCAATCTTAGCTACTGTAATCATCATTAACCTTTAAACAACCTATATATGCATATGTAAAAAAAAAAAAAAAAAAAAAAAAAAAAAAAAAAAAAAAAAAAAAAAAAAACTCCAAAAAAACAATATATTAATAATAAAAAAAAAAATTTTAATAAAA
>Ga0136643_10004553_pt1 | contig 19189 bp, 16 predicted proteins | sample TergutLab28metaG_FD_96883 | JGI IMG/M metagenome (GOLD analysis project Ga0136643, IMG submission 96883) | Labiotermes labralis P1 segment gut microbial communities from Petit-Saut dam, French Guiana - Lab288 P1 (version 3) (version 3) | ecosystem: Host-associated > Arthropoda: Insects >...
CTGTCCATGTTTTTTTTTTTTTTTTGCTTTTTGAAATTATGAGGTTTTTAATAATGTTTGCGTTTTTGTTTTTCAGATTTAACCAAGTGTTTAGTTCTATGGATCATTTACAACTTCAGTGGATTCATAAGCCTCTGAAAGGACTGGGATATAAAGAAATGTCAGTAATTTATGAACAAGTGCATTTAGAACAAACAGAAAGACATATGTCAAACAGAAAATACATGAATGAAACTGGTAAACCACTAGCAATTTTGCATGCATGTAAAGATCAGGTTGAAGACTTTGCTAGGATCATGGTAAACTTTCTCAGCATCAAATGATTCAGCTTATCCTATTAATGGATTATTCTCACTCAGGGAAAGTCCAGTAGCATGTTCTTAGAAATGTGGCAAAAAACTTCAATTTCATCAAGTTCAGGGTATTTCATGACTAGATGAGTGAATATCAGCTACTTGAGGATTCTCCATCATGACTATGGTTAGTTAGTATTTATTACCTAAAAAACAGTGCAGACCAATTAATTTAAATACCCTCTTTGCAGTACATTTTAGAAAGTTAAATAAAGCAAGTAACAAGTTTCAGCATTAGGTTGAGCAAAGGCTTTACACATCTAAGAATATACCAAACATCAGTGGTGTAGCTCTTGGTCTTGATATGACATCATGCCTAGGCAGTGTGATTGTTTTGTGAATGCGTGACCTATCTAGGACAATATATGGGTAATATGATTTGAAAACTGAAACACAAAGCATTGTGCTATGTGAAAGTTAAGTTGTTTTGAATAGATTTCATTCATATCTCTCAAAAAATTAATCCTTTTTTTAAATAATCTTGCAAATTAGTAAGAGATCTAAGATCCAAACATGATATGAGAAGTGTTAAGAATTGAATGTAAAACTTCCTTACAAATTAATAACAAGTGCTGGAAACTTACTTACACATGAAAAATAATCGCTGGTATAAACTGCAGCTTTTTCAGTCAGCCACTAAGGTCACAACTAATCAGAAGCCATAGACCCATGAAGATTCCTTTAATGTATCTTAAATGAAGACTTCATAGAGGAAGTCAAAAATATCTTACCACACTAATAAATAATTCTAAAGCAGTTACACATGATCCTCATCATAAGCTATAACAAAGCAATTCTAATTAGTTAACAGATGTTATAGAACTTATTTGAACTACCTTACATTTCTTTAGAAAGAAAATACTTGAAACAAATATGCAGGCAACACTTTCCTCATGATGAAGTAACATTTCCTTGCACAAAGTGCATAAAATAAACACACGTTGAGAATGTCATGTATGTAGGTTTCTTCATATGCCTAAAAATTCAAATGTTTTCATGGAGTTTAATTAAGTTTGGTATTGGTCACTACGTTTTATTTAACATATGTTACATAAAAAAGATTTCAAGTAAAATAAATAGACCTCAACAAAATCCACATTTAACTTCATGTATTAATACATGTGCAGTAAGGCATTTTTAAGAAACCTGACGTCTTAATTTAGGTTTCATCTATGGTATACCTTACAACAGGCAATTATACAACGAAATCAAATTCTTCCAAATTCCAAATGTAATAAAAATAACTGTAGCAATATTATAGATGAAATATGCAGACAGAAAGTCAGAACACATTGTTGTATAAATTTTGTGCAACATGCACACATGAAAACTGAAAGCTGTTTTTACTTGCTGTAATACAGCAGTGGGTATAATAGGACATATTTTGTTTTGATACAAAAATGGGCTAAAAATTTCACAGATGGTTACTCTGATGTGTATAATGCATGCGTTGGTCCTAACCAAGCATGAATAATTTAGTAATTTTTAATGTTACATGAATCAGTACATTCTTGGTCATATCATACACAGTAATAAAATCATACCATAAGATTTTTATCGTTGCACCGTGCATTTTGAAATCTACGCAGTTCACTCACCAATAAATGCACTGTTTATTAACTTCGTTAAAAGTTTTAAATTTACGTTAAAATACGCAATAATATTGCCCCTACATGTTTCGGTCCTTAATGACCATCATCAGGGAGCTTTATCTGTACCTAACTAAAGTTATATTTATGTTAAAACACTCGGTAAAATTACGTCGTTATATAAATTAGGTGATGTGGCATCATGTCTGCAATGGAAAAGTGGATCCAAGCCACAAATACAATACACCAACAACTAACAGAAAAACAGGCCCACAAAAATCCCAGTGGAATATATAAGTCAAAACGCAACACATGTAACAATGCATACATTGGACAGTCAGAGGGATCCATAACCGTGAGACATAAAGAACACGTATGATATGTACGAACTAATAATCCAACATCTGCTTATGCGTTACATATATTAAACAATAAACATGAATATCGGAATGCATCATAAACATTAGAATTATTAAAACCATGTCATAAGGGCACACGCATGAACTGCTGGGAAACCTTCTATACAGTATACAAGCATTACACCAACACAAAACATTGATTGCCGAACAACAGGTCAGTGACATCAACTCCCTCTATGAGCTCGCAGACACGTCACGTATACCTCTACATACCCCCTGACTCTGTCCCCACTGCACACAACACACATGCTGCTCTACGGTAAGCCTGTCACTTTGCTACTTGTTTATTTGCCTATTTTTGTAATCTATATTTATATTATTCATACTTTGCATTAATTTAAAACATACTTTTCCATTGTAGACATGATGCCACATCACCTAATTTATATAACGACGTAATTTTACCGAGTGTTTTAACATAAATATAACTTTAATTAGGTACAGATAAAGCTCCCTGATGATGGTCATTAAAGGCCGAAACATGTAGTGGCGATATTATTGTGTATTTTAATGTAAATTTAAAACTTTTAACCAAGTTAATAAATAGTGCATTTATTGGTGAGTGAACTACATAGTCATACCATAAGACTTTAATTCTACTTCCATCAACTTGGAACATTTACCTGAAAATGACTCACTAAACCCATTTTCTTAAAATTCCACTTCATTTCTAACATTTAGTTTAATAATTTCTCTACTGCAAATTTCTTATCAGCATCACAATCAGTACTATCGAGCCCATAGCAAGACATGAAATGGCTGATGAATTTATATTTTGTGTTACCTTTCTTTCCACACATTGTGACAAGCTCTGCCACTGGTACCTTCAATGCGTCAATAGGAATTACATCTATAACTCCAACCAGCAGACCAGTTTCAACTCTATTGTTTGAAATCTGAAATATGCACAGTAAAGAATGCGTACAGAATATGAATTCAGATCTTACTGAAATTATTACCAGCAGATAAATGCCAGTTATTCCATTAATGAAAAGAAAATCCAATTGTCCAGACTGGTGCTGGGTTATAGCTCTGATGCGTAGTGTGTGCCAGAGTGTGAAATTGACAATTAATCTCTATCTTGTGTTAACTTTCGGAATGCATGGAGATTCACCTCCAATCACCCCTAGGCCTGCGTGATAAGGTGTTTCTACAGAGAAAAATGTATTACTATTTTTACAATAACTAAATTATGATCATTCTTCTTTCCATTATACACCAGCAGGACAGGTCTGACAAACTATTTCGTACAACCTTGCATGCAATTTTTTAATTTTAAGCGTTCAATAAATGGCACTATGACATTCCTTCAGTTTTAATACCACATATAAAGCATTACCAGTATTTTTTTTTTTTTACTCTGAATACAGTAGATATATTTTGTGTTTAGAAGTGTTGATGATAATTAAATTTCTGGATTGATAATTGTGCTGATGAAACAGGCACGGTCCTGGTCCACAATCAGGAAATATCGTGAATCACAGCTCACTACAAAAGTGGGAGCTAAAACAATGGATTACAGTTAAATCCTGTAATGTAAGAGAGTAAATTACTTCAAATGCCAAAATTTCTTCCAAGCTAAAATAAACAGCTTTATATTCCCACAATAACTTATAATTTTCATTACTGATAAGCCACAATAAATCTGAACTTCAAAACACCTTGTGACCGGAGGGACTAACTACTGCTGGCCCCACCCAAATTAAAAAAGAAATCATTCTGAATTAGACAAGTCTTGTTCCTACCACTGAACAAGTCAATATGTTGCAAAAAGCCAACATGAAATAATAAGCTGTTTAGTGAACCCCCCCTCCAACTGTAAAATGGTCCATATTTTATGCCTTCTGAGTTAAGAACTCATCAGTTTCGTAGGTGATTAACATTTTATTCTTATTAACAAACACAAAAAACACTCACTAAAGTGAAGTTTTCCATCATGCAAGCAACAGCACATTTACAGTTCCTATCTGCACCAGAGCGTGACAAAGCTAATGAGGTTGCTATCCTTACTGGAACAAAATATTTCAAACACAATATTATAATCCATAGTTTATGGTAACAACAGCATAGCCATATTTGTTGTTTGCAAAACTAATACCAATATGGTTGCTTTTCTAATCTGTTTCTACTCAGAGCTGCATCATGTGAAATGAGATGAAAAGATGGTAAAGTGTCTGGAACAATCAGCTGTGTTCATATAGACTAAAGTCAGTATCAGACAGAGAGAATCAGAGATTTTTGGTGAAGCAAATATTCCCTTATGGACAGATAATCCCCAGACTCCCACTCTTCACCCTCTATTGACAGCTGGTCACCCAAAAACATTTCATTCCATTTAATCACCTTTAAAACAACCTAGAGTTGGTATAAAAATGAAAGGAGAGTGATGTCTTATAATATGGCACTATTCAGCTGAAGGGACTGGATAAAATCATAAAAATAACAGATGAGTGCCATGGTCAGCCCAGTCAACAGTCCAACCTTAAAAAAAGTGTAGAATGTTACTGGGAAGTACCAAACATTTCAGTTGAGTGTCTACCATGTTCAGAAGATCCCAGATACCAAACAAGATGTCTGAGGTTTTTAACAGCTTCTCTCAGGCCCTCCATACCAATTCCATGACTATAACTGTAAGTAACCAACAGACACTTCCCTGCAGAACCCTTCAAATTCACCATTCACAGCAGTCCATTCAGTTGATGGTGTGTAACTTATGTAGCTGAAAAATCACCACATACAACAACCACCAGTCCATTTGAGAATGCCACTCATAAGGAGTCAATTTAATTTTGGAGAGCATTGAACATTGCCTAAACAGATGGTTCATCATTGATTTTGGTTCTCTTATCTAATGTAAAGAACCTGATGGATGTGTAGAACAGGCAGCAATAAACATACTTATCTACAACAGAAACTTTAGAATAAGTATCATACATTGAGAAGTGAAACAAAAAAATGCCCCTACTGATGTGTCTGTGAAACAAACAAGAAAGTTATTTTATGAAACTTTCAGAATAAGTGTTCACTTTGGTTTGGAAGTACAAGAATTTGATGGGTTCAAGGGGTATTTTATGACGTGCTTCAGTCAAAATGCACAGACACTCCTGATATCACTCACACATAAATTCATAAACTTGTACCAAAACGAGGAGGAAACAACTGTGGTCTGTTTTGACGTGCCATCCTAGAAACTGTTTCAAGTGACTGGGGGAAACTGATAATACATGTGAAGGTAATTTTACAGTGAGTGGAAATGAAATCAGTCCTAATGAATGGAAGTCGGGGGCACAGTAAAGCAACTACTCTCCATCATTCCTACACTATTCTTCTCACAGAATATTAATAAAAATTAATATGACACATAAAATACGGATAGTTGCCTAATGACTTTAAAGAAAGTGTACCTTGCCTCTTCCCACAAGGTGATGCACTAAGAATACAAGGTTGGTTAGTCCCCACAACCAACCTGAACACTGTGGTGGTGAAGAAAAAAGTCCATGGCCCTGCTGAAAACTGTGCCCAAGTGATCCAACCCCCAGCCACTTACTTTACTCATGAGATATCACGAGGGTAGACATGCTACTAAAATACATATAAGTAACTTCACTCTGAGTGTCAGTTCATGTAATGAAATTCCACTTACTCAGGCCAACATTATTTTCCTTTGCACATTCCTGTATCGCTTCAAAGGCATAGCCCACCAAACTGCTCACCATTTCTAAGTCCTGGCCTGAAGTCTGTTTATACAACAAGCATACAATTTAAATTGCAGTGGCTATAAGAGCAGCATCAACAGAAACTAAATATCTAGTACTTAATAATATTATAACTAATTCCATGGTGCTGAGACTTTCTTTACAAACCAATGGTCTCTCAACTGGTAAGGGAAATCTCTTGTTTTATGGAATCCTGAATTTCATTACTGTATTCATAAAAACCTACTGTTAGACCATATCCTTAACCAGTTACTCCTGTTTACAGACTCATCTCTGCCATTTATGTCATATATATCATCTATCTCATCCTTTATTTCAACTTTTGGAGTTAGAATTGATTGATAATCTTAATGATCTTAGACACATAGCACTCATTACAAATTTCCTCATTATGTAATTTTCACTATTCTGTTATTTCCTCGTTCTTGGGCCCGTATATATTTTTCAGCATCATTATAAACTGCCCTCAGCATAAGACCATCAGTGAGTAGAACTGTGCTGAAAAATGTTACTAAAATTACTGACAAGAGAGGCAATGTACATATAATGTAACACTGAGGTAAGTCAAAGTCAACTAGTTGAAGATGCAAACATGAGCACATTACCTTGAGTATAGAGCATTCCTGTTACAACATCTGCTGCAACAGTTTGTTCTCTTGGTATTGTTGACCTACATATGTGGCCATAAACAAAGGAAAATAAAAAAAATGCGTTCATTTTGCACTGTTGGGCTACATGTCGATGTCAACAATGCTTTTATGGTGATTTTATGTTACCAGCAACAACAAAACATACTTACATCTACATGTAAGGTGCTTGACATGTTTGTAAAATTCTACCCAAATTCGTGTTGTGTCAACAGATTTTGGTAGAAGTCTCCAATATCAAATTTCATGAATATCCGTCCAATGGGAGCAGAGCTGATAAAACGTACAGACACGACAAATCTAATAGGTACTTTTTGTAACTATGCAAAAGCGCCAAAAACCTTTCAGTTGATACAACTTCCTACCTTGAATACAAGGTGATACAAAAGGGATGGTGGTAAAATATTTTAAACATTCTGAAATAACTGTGCTATACAGAATACACACTCTGCCATTTCATTCGAAGTTTTAACAACTGCCTGCACAAATTTCATAAAGCAAATGCATTATGGAGAGGTTTTGTCTGATTATCTGAATGTTTCATTTCTAAAACGGCTTGACAGATGTGAGATTCAAAGTTATCACAGCAGTGTTGATAAAGGTTCAAGTCTTTAACCCTTAACCCGCTAATGTGGAGAATACGGTGAGCTCCTAATAATGCCAGCAGATGGCAGATGGGATTTAACTCGGCGTTTAAAGAGTTAAGGTGTGGAATCGACTCCTTAGGCTGCTGGAACCTAAAGGTGAAATTCCTACAGTACTCCAAATGTCTGAAACTACTCCCCCATTGACATATCACATCCCAGAAGACTTGAATCTTCTGTTTGACAGATACCTGCTAAATTTGGTATTGGATGTACATACCAAGAAACTGTCAGGTGAATTTAATTTTGGTGTGTACCATTACAATATTGTAATGTACGCAACATTTGGTAATTACTTGGTCTCTTTGTAAGGACTGGAATGTGTCTGTATTGCAACTTTAGTTGACATAACTTGGAAACGATGGGCATCTTACCTCACAACTGTTTGTTGAGAGGTGTATTCGTGCCCCAGTTAAATGATGTAAATATTAAGTAAAATATTTGAGTCAGCACGCCACTATAAAATCCCAGGGAAATTAGGTTAATGCAAGACTCGCAAGATTGGTAACACCGGAGAGAAGATCTACTGAAGTAATTCTGGTTTACAACACGACGTTACTCTGTTGCCTGCAGTACAGTTATACTTCGTAATATATCGTCAGTTGTCATGCTGGGCTACTTCGTATTCTGGCTGATAACAGGAGGTAAACTGGACTGACCAATTATTAAATTGCTTATTTTAGCGAGTCACTTTCAGAAACAAAATACTTTTCTAAATTGTACGATTACTGGTGGGGATTGAATAGTGGCGTAACAATTAGTTGACTTACAAATCTGTACCGAATTATTTAGCATAACTAGGGAACTTAACAAACCCATTTTGGCTAGTATAACTTACATGTATATCAATGTATATATAGTAGACAATAGAATTCACAGTTAACTTTGTAACGCGGTTCGTCACTCATTGCACCCAAAGGTGTCCTCTAACCCCCGTAATACCTAGGTAATCATGAAGCCTCTGACTGGCTAATGTTACCGCTTATTCCCTGACCCGTGGGAATTCCAGGATAGGCCTCTTAATGGCCACAGTAGGCATGTCCAAACTTACCGCTCGGCTTGGGCACTACATAAAGTGGTGACAGCATGGTGGCCACAATCCCTGTGTCACTACATAAATTGGTGACAGCGGTGTGGACGCAACCTGTGTCACTACAATATCACTTCTACTTTTTATAAGGCACACACAAAAATTCAATTTTCTCAAGTAAGAAACATCAATTCAGAAAAATGGCAGATGGGATTACCTCGGCATTTAAAGGGTTAAATTGCTATTAATGGCTGTCTAATAAACATGCCTCAATTCTGCTTAACTAAGACAATCCCACCGACCAGTGCTCTGTTATTTACCACACAATTGGTTGGTATCTCCTTTGCATGGAATCACAATCAAGACTGTTATACTTGGCAAAACGAAACTTCTTCTTGAAGAACGTCTGTTAAAGTTCAAATTCTCTACCACAATTCTAAGCATATCAACCTGTCCAAGACATGAATTAATGTAGGAATAATAAAACAGCTACTGCACACTAACCGCTAGAAAGGACTTGTCTTTTTGTAGGAAAAGGAGACATGACATGTGTAGTTTTCTTGCTTGTAACAAAACTGAATGTCTTAAAACTTACCATTTCAGAACAGAGAAAGATGACTAAAATTATACCTCCAAAAGGCACCTTCATTTTGCTTCCTTCTGTATTGGTCTATGGAGTTCATTCCACACATCTCTTGTATTTATATTCAAACTCCAACATGGCACAATACAAGACCAGTTTTTCTTTTTATAATGTTGCCCCATAAAAAGTGACTTATATGTGACATTAGACTACATGTTCATACTTGTTCTTTTGATTGGTGTTAAATTAAGCAGAACATTACATCATAAATGTAACATGACTACAATAAATGACCTTGATATATTCATAACACATCACTATAGAAGTTCCTACCCATGCCACCACATATCCTCCTTCCTACACAGAAGAGGCCATTATCTTGCTGCATGGAACATGGATAACATTACATTTTGATTACTATGTTACTCTTTGAAAAATGATGATTTAAGGTAGTTAAATGACAGTTTCCAATGCTAGCAATATTTGACTGTTAACAATACATGCCTGACTCCACCAGCCATTACCCATGTTGCAGTCATTCAATATGAAAAAGAAGTATACAAGCCACGCATATTCCATTATAACTGAATGAATATGAGATGATGGCAGGGATGATGTAACTTCATGGTGCAAGCTCATCCTTGAAAAATTGGTACTAATGCAGCTGGTCAGGATATTTCCTGCTTTTATGAATAACGAAGATTTAACACCATGTTCAAAAAACCGACCACTAGAACCTACCGTAAATCAGTTACATTCAGCCCAAATCCTAACAACCTACATTTTTACTTATATCAATACTTCAATATTTGCCTTTAAACACCCATTGTATTCATCCTTTCCGGCATGAATGTCACCTAAACACATAAAAATTCCATTCTTACCACACAGTAAACAAAATACACCTCCATTACAAAGACAAGTCACTTAAACTGTTTAGAGAAGTGTATTCTTTTATTTCAAGGATCATATAAAACATACAAATACAGTGTATAGGCAAAATTCAGTTTCTGAATGATCAGACATGTGGCATATGCAGTAACTACTGTGTTTTATACAGGTAACTGTCAGCCCTTACATAATTATACCATAAAATTAAACAGTTTGCAATTTCCATTCAAATAAACCATATGTATATATTGTCATGGCATTATCATATCAAGCCCAATTATGTGTTAAAACATATAGTCTTAACTTATTCATTCAGTTTTAGATAACATTATGTCTGTTCTTCTACCAATATGAATGGGATGTTGCTGTTAAATTCTCATTGTTGTTGCTATTGCTGCTCTTGTCAATACTGTTGCTGATGATGTCATGGCTGTTCCTGATGTTGTTTCTGTTGTCATTGATGAAGTCATTACTGTTTCCATTGTTGTCACTGCTGTTCCTGTTGTAGTCACTACTGTTGCTGTTGTTGCCAGTGCTGTCACTTAACCACTGTCAGACTATACATTGTAACACTGATCCTACAGGAAGGCCTATGGTGCGATGTGTGGCTCTACATCTCCACCACTCGGCTGTCCATCACTTTTGCACCCTTAGTTTGGTAGCCGAGCTGTCAGATGGCTAATGCCAAGAAAAGACTAAGCAGTATACAAGGATGTTAATAAAAATCCAACCAGATGCAACAGTATGTAGACATTTATTCACTGCAAAGTCACTCTACATGTTTCGGGTGTCACAGCACCCATCATCAGGAGTACTAAAAACGGTAACCGTGACCTTCGGTACAGGTCATAATACCGGTACAGCTACTTCCCTCCATGGCCTGATCAGGACTGGTTTGTGCGAGTCGTATGACTCACACAAACCAGTCCTGATCAGGCCACGTTGGAGGGAAGTAGCTGTACCAGTATTATGACCTGTACCAAAGGTCGTGGTTACAGTTTTTAGTACTCCTGATGATGGGTGCTGTGACACCCGAAACATGTAGAGTGACTTTGCAGTGAATAAATGTCTGCATACTGTTGCATCTGGTTGGATTTTTATTAACACTGAATTGTGATGCACGGAACCATGAGTTTAAAAAAAAAAGTATACAAGGACTTAAATGCTTAGGGATTACAGGAGTGAGGCGCACTACTCCTATTGGTGCTGTGGAGGCACTCACTGGCCTCCCTCCACTGGAGCTGGTGATTCAGGGTTATGAGAGGTCAGCTGCATATCACCTCTGGAGTCTGGGATGTTGGTCCTACCTCCACCCAACTCGAGGACACAGCAGCATATTGATGCAGCTTCAGAGATCAGATCCTATATTTAATATGGAAGTTGATGCTATGAGGCCAGCTTTTAATCTTGAACCCAAATATAGGGTTACTATGTTCATTAGAGAAGAGTAAACCAGAGAACCTGGGATGCCTCATGTAGTTAAAGGGCTCCTCTGGTTTACAGATGAGTCCAGGACAATGGAGGGGACTGGGACCGAAGTCTATGAGCAATCTTTGAGAAGAAGTCTCAGTATTTCTCAAGCAATGCAAGCTACAGTTTTTCAGGCTGAGGTATATGACATCTTGGCCTATGTTTAAGGAATTCAAATGAATGCTACACCAGAAAAATATGTTAATACTGGCTCTGAATGCCCTTCAGGCTCCATTGGTACAAAGGTGCCAAAAGGTATTGAATAATATCTCTACCCAATACATAGTGGGAGTGTATTGGGTCCCTGGACATGCTGGGGTATAAGGAAACGAAATCACCAACAAACTCATAAGAGACTGTTCTGTTCAGAAGTTTGTAAGACCTGTGCCATCCCAGGGGGTCTCTAGGCAGAACATAAAAAGACAGATAAAATGCTGGGTGGATAATCAGCATTTGGTAATGAAGCGCGGTCCTAGTAGGATTAGAGACGGACTCAAAAACTGATTTTGGGTCCCCCAGTCTGACTACAAAGACCAGATTTTTGTTTCATAATAGGACACAATCCAGGGTTGTTATCAGCCTTCTTACCAGACATAATACCCTAAGAAGACATCTTCACTTAATGCGGCTGACCAATAGTCCCTAACAAAGATGTGCAGCAGAGGAAGATACCTCAGCCCATATTCCGTATGAGTGTGAAACCTTGGATTCACTCATACTTAGACATCTGGGCTCCTTTTTTGGGACCCAGAGGATATTAAGAGGCTAAGGCTAGGAGCCACCTGGAAATTTAGAAAAGGAAAAGGGCTCCCTTAGCCTGGTATCAGATTATGGGACACAAAGGGCTCGTTTTAAGGCCTAGGTGCAATGGGACCACAAGGGCTCAAACCCAACTACTTATCTAAATCTAATATATTGTAACAACACGTGTAACTCAATCCTATTTATTCACTTTTTATTTCATTTTATCTGTGGACTCTATTTACTCTCTACCATTTCTTGTGCAATTTCAGTAATTACTGCATTAAGATCCTTAAGTAAGTTCACCCAAAGAGCAGTAGTAGTGGTACAGCACTACTCTTTCTTTAACCTCAGCACATGAGGGTAGGTGGGTGGTTAATGCCGCACCTCGGTCACTTTATCTCCGGGAATGGCCCGGTATCCATTGTACAGTATGCTGGATGGGCCCCAGGGCTGGTCTGGATGAATACAGAAAATCTTGCCCCACCGGATTTGAACCCTGGACCATCCACCCCACAGCAAGTCACTATACTAATTACACTGTCCCAACCAATGAATTAAGATCACGCCACATTTATCATGTTCAAAGTCTAAACTGACTTGTTCTATCACTGCATGTTGCTTCTACTTACAAACCGTGTCATTTCTGCTTGATCCAATATATTACCTCACTAATTCCCCCCTTCTTTCACCTATTTTTGAAATGAAGGTAGGAAAGGGAAATATTATATACAGCATTGTTTTAAAAGGTTCTTGATGCTACATAATAAGACTATCACTTCTCCAAGATATTCATTGCCCTATTAAATACAGAAAATTGTCTCCTCATTGTAACGGCTCTCTGCAACTGTTACTCCATTTAGTTATACTAACAAACCACATACAAAGTCAAAGCACACATTTGTGCTGCAAATCACAGTCAGCATGCCACTAGTCCCTGGATAATGGGCAGGGAAGTCACTCCAGTATTTCTAAACATGCCTATTACCTGCATTTGGAGAACTAGTAATGCCTATCACAATTAAAATAGTATCTACCTGCTCTCAAAAACTACTTGCTGATCCAGTGTCACGCTCACTACGCAAACAGTACAGATGTTCTACAATGTACAAACACAAACCCAGAGGAATGTCACTGTATGGTAAAAATTTTTGTAAATTTCCATTCTAAACACACGGGAGGAAAACTATGCACAGGGGGACATAACATAAGCAAACACAGAAATTTACACATCACACACACACAAACACATCAAGCAACAGAACTCAGGCAGAAATAAAACTTGCAGCTTTCTCTCTCTCTCTCTCTCTATATATATATATATATATATTTATTTATACTTTATATACATTTATTTATATATATATATTTATTTATTTATTTATTTATATGTATGTATATATATATATATATATATATATATATATATACATCAAACACAGTCAATACACGACATAACATGGAGCCCAAGACACATACATGGATCAAGTACAATCAACACAAGATACAACATGCAGCTCATAGCCAACATGGATCAAGCAGAATCAACTGAACACAGAATGTGTCACTCATAAACAACACAGATCAATCAGTCAAAACAAAACACAGCATACGGCTCACCACACACAGAGATCAAGCAGAATCAACACAACAGAGAATGTGTCACTCACGAACAATACAGATCAATCAGTCAAAACAAAACACAACATACGGCTCACAACACACAGAGATCAAGCAGAGTCAACACAACACACAGTGCAGGAAAAATACAGACCAAGCAATACGACCAAGACATTAAAAAAAGTTCATGACAAATACACAGTACTGGAGCCAAACAAGTCTGTGGGTCATGCCCTGGCTTGTTTTCTCCGAGTTAAAAAAAACCTCGCCCCTACATTAATTTAGCAAGGTCCACAACAACAGTTTGCGGACATGTCATTAACATAAACACTACATGAAAAATAAAGGAAACCACCTGTGGTTGTATTTTTGGTCCTTTCAGTTGCAAGTTCAGAGTATCACTGCAGAAAAGAATTTAAGATGTTACAGATTAATTGTTCAGAACTAGAAATGACAGCTAAAAGCAAAAATGCTTACTGTGTACATATATTATTCACACCACACATGAAAATGGTGTGGTGTCATTACCTCCCACGGTTCTAATGGCCACGCTCACTATGTGTTCTTTTATGCATATGAAAATGGCTATTCATCCAAGAAGTGGGGTATGTGACACTCCCAACTCTCCAATAAAAACCACGAAATGTAAACAAACAGGTACATGTTGCTTCCATCCCCCAACCCCCAGTCAATGTGTGCATTTGGTCTAGTGGCACAAGGGTCTTGCAATGCAACTCCTCAAGAGTACAGAAGCAAATCCTCATGCAGAAAGTTTCTGAATCTGAAAATGGTAGCTGTGAACAGCTACCATTTTCAGATTCAGAAACTTTCTGCATCCTACTTGGCACAGCAGTCCTATCAAACAATCAGAACACAGCGTATTTTACAATTAAGTAACAGGTGCACATGTTTCAGTCACATTGCAAAGCAATTGATAAATGCAGATTTGTGTACTTGGACTACATGATAATCTGTCAAAGTGACTGCAATAAACCAACATGTCATGCATTCATGACATGTGTTTACGTTGTCTTATTACTATTCATGCACATCTCCATCCCTAAGAAGACATTAATATATTTGTTGACTGCAGCCAGGACCTCACTAACATACCTGTTTCTTATACTCATCTTTACCAAAATGGTAAAGCCAACTAACCACAAACACAAAGAGAGCTTGTAGTTAAGAACTGCAGTTGCACTGATTACATCTCAATAGTGTGAAATTACAGTATATGTGGATAGATGGAACACACATCAGTAACAGACCACTTGCAGCTTTGTAAGAAAGGGCTTGGTGCAGATAATATGAGAGCCCAAAAATCAATTTCTGGGCACACATTGAGCCAAAATGTGCAATGCAACAATCAAAAGCCCAATTTGATATAGATAATATAGTAGGGGATACTGCAAAATAGAGAAGGCAATGTACAGGCCTACTGGAAAAGATGGGGAATAACCTATTATTTAAGACAGCAATCCAGACTGGCCTTGAAAAAGGAGGAAGAAATGGAGAGGATGAGGAGGAAAATGATATGAGAGGACATGTGGTGTAGATGACAGGTGGATGGAACTAGCACAGGATTGTCCAATATTTTACTTCTGGATTAGCTGTGTTAACTCCAAGGATTCCACAACCACAGTGTTAATCACACTGCGTGACACTGAAGCCATTTCACTATTTTATGTGCTAAGTTGTTCTGAACACTGATAAAACTTGAATAAAACTGGTCTAACCATCCTACTATTATCTACCAACCAGGAATGCAACTTACTTGCCATATCACATGGAAGGTACATACTTCATCATAATTTTTAATTGGCCACATGTTACATACTACAAAATTCCAGCAATGAATCAATCTTCTTGAAAACAGGAGCAGCTTATATGGCTTTAAGGAAGGCAGGAGTGTAATGTTAAAACAGGATCTGGATAAATAATCTGCATCATTTCCACCTCAAGACGGCAAGGTTTCATTTAACTGCACTGTATTTTTATCAGATTTACCATCATGCCTGGTATCATTCAATGCAGAGAAAAAGGTTTCTTGAAGAAAGTGTCAAATACACCATGAAATATCACTTCATATCCTTTACAAGAAAACAGCTTCAAAAATTTTTAATATAAATGTTGGATGTATTACAAATTCATACTTTGGCCATTGGTTTATTTAGAATAGTATTATCCACCTGTGTTTTACAGAATGTTATAAATTCTGATAAATATTCTATGCCTCTTTAATATTTATTTGTGACTGGGCAAAGGCAGGGGATAAGGGTAACAGAACTTTTATGTAAAGAGGTTATGTTTGCAGTCAACTAACCAGCATCATATGCTTCACAGTTGTTTCCACTGACTTCTTCTTATGGTCAAACACACTCCACTTACATCACAGTTCACTGAAAGGTCTCCAATTAAACATATATTACAAAGAAAGGAATTTGGGCAACATCATCCCGCTGTTAGACAATCACTAGTAATACAGTACACACCAACACAACATATATCTGTTGTGTTGGTGTGGACAGTATTACCAGTTACAAAACAAAGCGTATAACTGCATCTCTAAACAATTTCCATGTGTGTTTGCCAGTTGCACTGCCTATCCCATGACCTAAACAGTAATCTTCCTGGCACTCTTTCACCTTATATAACACTATTCATTTTTAGAATCAGTGTGTCGCATTCTTGAATGGGATTCCTGCACTGTAAGTGACACTAACCTCCCCAGCCTATCTTTCAGCCAAAGAAGCAGTTTAGTTAACGGAATAAGTGGTGACTCATATTCGTTAGGAACAATACCATCAACCGACGATTCAAAGAAACTGAAAAGTGGAAACCATATTCGAGTTCTATTTGAATCTCTCTGCATTAGAGCCTGGTTGTTAGCAAGTGTATGGTAATAGAGAAAGAGACGTGAAGTAATGTAGAATGCGACAAAAACATCAATTGAATAATGCTCATGTGCTGACAGAATGAAGAATATGCCAAACATGTTTATAAGCCATGTAAAGGTATGGACGAAGTACAGATGTCGTGGTGTATCTGAAATATAAGGGAATACAAAGCATTATAATACAATTTTGTTAAAAGAATTTAATTCTTAATTCCAAAAACAAGACAAATGCTTGGTCATAAATAAAATGTTTGATATAATACAACTGTCAATAAATAATTCATCTCAGTGCATTACTTACTGGCAGCCTGCATTAAAAAAAAAGTTCATTAAACTATATGCAGATAGACATCCTGTACTCTGATGTAAAACTTCACAATTGGTACAAATTGTCTATGCACAATTTTCAGGAAATGGCATACTTATACCATCAACAGTAATTTATGGCATTCATACAATTTTTAAGATGGGTGTTAAAATAACACCTACAAACTGTAGGTTGTGAAGTTCTGCACAATCTTAAAATAAACATGACACTTCTGTTATGACCAGTTTTGGAGAATCTAAAATAAGATTAAGGTCATCAGGCAAAATCTACATATAGTTATGCCAAATATGACACAACCAAACAAACCACACCATGTTCACCAGTTAATTTAAAAGCCCTTTATACACTCCCTTAAGTTTACTATATTACAAGAAAATTTAAACATATTAGATTTCTTTTAACGTCTACCCTCAAAATTTTAAAATACTCACATTCAGTAATGAAGAAATTTAGCATTGTGAGAGCAACGGTGTGACCACTGAACATGTAGTCACCACATGTTCTCACTCCTTGAATAGACATGCCTGCTCCTCTCCAGATTATGTAGGCATGTTGTATCTTTGCCCAGAGTTCCCCATGCTTCTTCCAGTCATCTGAATCCTTAACCACCCTTGGGTTGCACTGGAGATGTGTCCCGGGCACTGAGAGCGAAGTTATAAGCATTGTAACACAGCGAAGCAAGAAAACAGTTCCCGACAATGCAAAGAATCGGCGCAGGAGAATGAACCTAGTACGAATTGTAAAACATTAGCCAAATCAAAGATTAATCCAAAATGCATTCATAAATTTTCTAATACAGTGTCATCCAGCACTTCCTGATTAACAGACAGCCAAATAGCAGTTTTCCAAGGCCCGTTTCCGGTGTGTGTCACCATACAGTAAAAACAGTCTACAAATCAAATTTCTATTTACACACTTCATCACTGATCATAAATATACTGCATAAAGGGTCACAAGCACCACTTGCCCCATGGATGTAAGAAGTTAGCTTCTAAGTTCACGGTCATTGCACAACAAAGGAAATTTATAATCTTGCATGGAAGGTAACACATAAAAATACATATATAGAGAACAACTAGCTGAAGACGTTCCTCCCTCATTATTTGTTTTCCCACAAAAGTCATTTACACACATATGTTGTGGTCCCATCACATCATCCGTGTAAGCTGAACGTACCCTTTCCCCGTTTATGAAGTTGCCACTTAATATGCTATAATGCCTAAATCATTCAATTCCTCAACATAATTTGTCACCTAGTACCATTTTTCACTGCATAATTCAGGCACTAATTCTTTCTTTCGAACATTTCACTCTCAAGAACTGAGGTGTGAAAATTAGGTGAAGAAATAATGTATGTTTGGGGTGGCAATTTCATATCACAAGCAACTACGTCATGGCTCACAAACAAATATAATGACACCAATATTCCCATGCAAAGTGGTAAACATCATGTGACAAGCTTAGTGAAGGCCAAGACCATGCCACATCACATAGCATGCTTTTACTGTGTAGTCATTATTATATTGTGAAAGTCTGACAAGATTTCAGTTACACTTTGCAAAGAATGTTTATGGCTGAGTGGTATTAAGTGCAATAAAAACATATGCAGCATGGGTGATAAGAAAGCTGGGACCAAGCAGAAGGTACCTTTAATAAAAGATAAACTTGCTATTATTCATAAAGTAGGCTAAAATCCTATATCATCACCTGTGACCATTGCAAAAGAACTGGGCACCATCACCTTTTACAATGAAAGCCATAATGTCTAAGAAATTATAAAGTTCTGTGAAGCTGTAAACATTTCTGTACCACACAGGACAGTGAAGACTGAGAAGTAAGAAGAGATCAAAAGAGCACTGTATGTGTGGTTCAGAATGGAACATTCCCAGAACACACATATTGATGGAGTTATAAATGGTAACGGAAACTGAAATGAAACTTAATGTCAAATTTGAACCATACAACATATGGCTTGACCGATTTAAAAAATGTTCAACCATCATATATGGAACCATAAAGAGCAAGGCCCAAAGTGTGGATCTGGAAGTGGAGACATGGAACTCCTCCATTCTTCCAGTCAATACTGCTGCATATGAACCTAGAGACATTTTAACACTGAAGCTATCCAACAAGTCTTTGGTATTAATGGTGAAAATTTCCATGGTGCAAAGCACAGGCAGGACCACTTTACTGGGTTAGTATGGGTCAAGAGGGATTGTTGTAAACAAATGCCTCTGGCTGTAGCCAGTAAAGCTGAAAAGC
>Ga0136643_10004557_pt1 | contig 19184 bp, 17 predicted proteins | sample TergutLab28metaG_FD_96883 | JGI IMG/M metagenome (GOLD analysis project Ga0136643, IMG submission 96883) | Labiotermes labralis P1 segment gut microbial communities from Petit-Saut dam, French Guiana - Lab288 P1 (version 3) (version 3) | ecosystem: Host-associated > Arthropoda: Insects >...
ACGTAAAGAGCTACAATCCCTATACCGAGGGATGGTAACAATTACTGACATTCAGATAAAATAAAACAAGTGGAATGTGGTTGCACTGATTAATAAAATATTGCTTCATGAATCACAGAGTACTTCATACCAACACAGCGCGTGAACAGACACTTATTCAAGCCTCCTGATATTAAAATGACAACTTGCAATTTCGACTGACATGCTTCGAGTGGGAACTTATCTTCATGTGAATGCCCTCTAAACAAACACTACCTTCGCACACTCGACAGCGCCATATTGTGACGTCAAATCAGGTGATCCAGTCTTCTGACACACAGTTATGATGGGCTGGGTATGATATTGCATTCCGTGATACATTCCATTCACGACGGCTATTGCAAATCGTAGGCATTGTCGGTTAGCAGTTGGCTTATATGCATACTTTCCTTCCGTGCCACTTGCATGCCTGCAATATTTTAGTTCCTCAAGGCGGTGTTGATGAGGATTGAAATCCTGTGGCACATGACTTTGTACCGATCGGCTAATAATCACCGACGTTCCGGGGTAACTTGCTCTTACCATTTGAGTGTGGCAGCAAGCTGCTTAGAAACGTCGTGTACGCAGAGGCCCACGTTTTTCCACTACTGGTTACATGATGTCTTATCCATATGAGTTCGAATCGCAATAATTTTTTATTGCCAAGTACTTTAGCCTTTGAGTTACCCTTGTACACGTCATGGAGGTACATGGACAAGTATCCCGGGACTAGATTGAGGCGAGATATCAGCTTTACGCTCCGGCTACCTTACAGCTAAAGAAAGACCCAACGGCACCTATTTAATAGTACAGCCTGTTAAAAAATGTAGATTTTTTTAGCGGTTATACAAAATTTAATTCAACAACACCTGGCAGCGCACAGTTACACAACGCTACCGGCGGCAGAGTGGTTAGGCTCTCTTACTACTTCTTGTGTGTTAGCTGATAAGGTAAAATCTCTTTCTCTAAAAATAATGGGTGGGCCACATGTTGAACGTCCCAGCATGAATTACCTGACTGCGGTAAAATATAAATGTGTTGGTGACACTGGTTAATGTTTGGTTGCCATGGTAACCCACACAAGGAAACAAATAAATGTAATATTGACTATTACCGTTTACTTTGGGGCAAAGCGTCAACCAGTTTTATTTATAGCGCTGTATATAGCAAATCCTAAAAATGGTACCACAGCACTCTTTGTTCCTCAATACACTGTACAAACACACAATTCTAGCACATATATATATTGCATATCCATATATACAAGAAGAGTACACTTTTAATAGTTAATAATTTCTCATTGCAGCCACCAAAAAAGAAAGGTGGGGTTGGGGGAAAAGGTGGAAAGAAAAAATCGGAAGGATATGTTATCGATGGTGTATCAACAACAGAAATGACTCGAGAACAGTTAGAAGTATTTGCCCATCGCTTACGTGAGGAGATGGAAAGAGAACGTGAAGAACGCAACTTCTTCCAACTTGAAAGGGACAAACTCAGGACCTTCTGGGAAATAACAAGACAACAACTGGAGGAAAACCGTGCAGAGCTCAGGTCTGTGTAAGCTAGAGATTCAACCAAGCTTCAAACCCATACAGATCAGGTAAAATGATACACCAGTGCTTAGACCAAAGGTGGGCAGACTTTTGGTCTCAGTGATCCACTTGAAAGACAGAAAATCTTTTGCGATCTACTGAAGTATATAATGTATTAATATTAGGTCAACTAGGCAAAGAAATGTAAATATCATTATAACATCAAACATATAACAGTAGAATTGTTTCATTTATTACAAACTGATCTTGTCAAACTAAAACAATTTACCATAATGAAAGCATATTTTTCATTAAACTTCCTACTCAAAAGTTGATACATGACACTGCATATCTTGTGACATCTTACTGAAAGAGGGTTCATAATTACTTTGGCACAAGTGAAGCAGCATTTTATATGTTCATCAGTCGGATGGTTTCTGTGTCTTGATTTAATTACCTTCATCTGGAAAAGGCTTCTCTGCAGAGGTAAGTTGTTTCAAAAAATGCTGTCAGATGAAGAGCTATTGATAATAGTGAGGTGGCAGATAGATTTTTTTTGAGACCAAAAAGTGGCCACGATCGACCAAACAATTCACCACAGTTGGCTGTTTGGTCACCTCCGCATTATACTTCAGGTATAAGACAGAAAGACAAACATATAAGCCTGTTATGACATATTTTTAAAGCAAAAATAGAAACTTTTTTTTCTGTTGAATATTACTGCCTTCTGTGATAGTGTTGGATTAAAACTAGCATTCCAACACTTTGAAAACAAGTAACATTTCTTCTTGCTGCTGCTTAGAATATGCAACTTCCACACCAACCTGCTGCTCTACATATCTACAAAGCTGGACCTAAGAGTGAAGAAATAAATGAGGTTGGAGGTAACTGCATGTTATGGGGCTTCATCACAAAATATTAGGGAGATCAGTTAAGGGGGATATGTGCATAATATTGGGGACACAACACATGCATACAGAATTTTAGATATGTCTATAATATTAAAACAGTTCTCAAAGAAACAGGGCAAAGAATGGATTCATCTATCACAGAATAGAAACCATTGACAGGATTTTGTGAACACTGTAATAAACTGTCAGTTTTAATTACAACTGTGAAATTTTTTAGCAGCTGAGGAATGATTTCCTTCTCATGGGTGACTGCCCCATGCAGTTAATCAGTATTGCAAGTAAATTTTGGACACAAAAATCGGAAAATTACAGCATAAATGGTACAGTGCCTATTCCCATAAGCATAACTGTCAGTGAAAGCAGAGTTGTCACTTTTTTAACACCAGACACTTTCAGTATTTGCAGAACTGTAACAATAACATTATTGGCACATATATTATTTCTTTCCAAATTAAAATATATTTACAGTTCAAACTTAAAACGTAATTTGTCCTCAAATTTTGAATGATAGGTTTTCTGTGCATTCTCTGCCTATAAGTGGACAAGGTCATCATACAACTGTCCATATACCTCATTTTGGTAAACAATGTCAATGTACAAGAACTTTCTGATTTTAGGAACAAAGATCGAGAAATTGAAGAAGCTGAAGAAAGGCACCAAATGGAGATTAAAGTTTACAAACAAAAAGTGAAACACCTCTTGTATGAACATCAGAATAACCTGTCAGAGCTAAAGGTAACAACATGAACATTTTAAATATCTGAGTGACAATCACATTGAAGTTTCATTATTATGTCTTTCTTCCGACATACTAGGCAGAGAGCATGGTTTCACTTAAGATGGCTCAAGATGACTACACTGAGCAAGAAATGGAGCTCCTCGGAGATAAAAGGAAATTGAAAAGTCAGCAGAAGGAACAAAAACTGGCTCACGTGGATGAGATTCGAACAATATGCATGGTAAGAGGCCCTAACCATCCCATATAGAGCCAAGTAATTCTTCTAGTCACATTCCAATTTATGATTGCAAATGACAGGGAAGGTGGAAAGAGTCTGTCGCTGGTTGTCTACCCCATTCAGCTTCCCTTGCAAGTCTGCATCCTCATCATATTCATGAACTTACAGTACTATATTTTATTGAGGAAGGGAAGTATTTCACTCTCTACATTCTAAAACACTTAATAAATTCATGGAATGTTAAGAATTAAACACAATACTGAATATAATTTCAGAAAAATTCAACATATTTGGAGAAATATCCACTTCAGTATGTGAATACAGGCTGACTTTCAATAAGCAGTAGAACTACTGTCTGCAGGCTCTTCATTTACAAGCTTGCTTTCTTTCATTTCTTTTTAGAATCACAGTGAAGAACTCAGTAAGATACGTGCTACATTTGAAGTTGAAGCCCAAGACATTGAAGAAAAGTATGAAATGCGACTAGCAACTCAGAGAAATGAACTCAACTTAAGGCACAAAATGGAATTAAGTGAAGTTGAAGAAAGAAAAAATAAACAAATAGCTGAACTAATGAAGAACCATGAAAAGGCATTTTCTGAGATTAAAAGCTACTACAATAACATCACTCTCAATAACCTTGCACTCATTAGTAGCCTAAAGGTATGGTAAAAATACTGATATATATATCACTTTAATTATCAACCAACAAATGCACATACATAAAATTTCACATTAAAACAATAAAAATCACTCCGACATGTTTCGATCCTAAGGTCATCGTCAGGGAGCCATGTTGTTCCTTGCTAAAGTCATTTTAAAAAACACTCACAAAATAATTCCATTATATTAACAGGGTGCTGTGGCAGCATATTAATATGTTGTTGGAAATGAGTCTGGCTATGGTGTGCATTGTGTGTTACGTAGTGTATGTGTGTGTGTGTGTGTGGAACAGATGCTGCAGGATTAAGACAGAAGCCATTATCTGTAGCCTTCTCCCTTACTATGCTGATGTGGACAAGGCTCTTTGAATGTTCTAGTGTATCTAATGTTATAACATGAGATAGTAACCAAACAGCATGTATAAAGCATTGGCATGCAGATAAGAATTGGACAGACAAGGTTCAAAAACGATACTTATGATAGAAAGGTGTTATGCTATACATCCACTTGCAGACTCCTGTTACTCCTTTCCTTTTGAGTAGGAACAAATGGAAGACATGAAGAAGAGAGAAGAACGCATGGAAAAGCAATTACAAGATATTACAGGAGAGAATCACAAACTGGTAGAACCCCTGCAGCAAGCTCAGGCTGAGGTTACCGAGTTGAACCGCCAAATGAAAAACTACGAAAAAGACAAGGTTTCACTAGCCAACACAAAAACACGTCTTGGAATATGTCAGAAAGAGTGTGAGGAGTTGAAATGGGAAAATGAGATTCTGGAACTCCGATTTGAGAAGGTAAATAGACATCAACCTAACTGATCTCAATATTAACTTCACGAGTGTTCAATCTTCTTAATGAAAAAAATAATTGCCAAGTGGTATGGATATATATATATATATATATATAATGAACTGTGTACCTCCAGAAACAACAAATAACAACTTGGCATCATCTTTAAAAATAAGTATGGTACTAGTAATTAAACTAACAGAGGATGGAGAGCACTTAAATTAAGTGGATTAAAATGCTACAAAACTTTGGATTTTGGGAATAATTGTAAAAATAAGAACATTATGAGATGAAAAATTCAAAAGTCATCCAAAGTAACATTTTACAGGCATGGAAAAATTTTTTCCCCATAGTAAACTTAATGGAAAATGATACATCATGTAGAAGTAGCATGAAAAGCTGCTCTGTAAGCATGTTCCTGATAATATACTTTAATTGGTACATTTAAAAATACACTGCAAGGTTTTTCAGGAAAGGCATGAATTTCAAGGTATTTCATTGCTTTCTTTGCTGACAACTCATAAATTTAATTCGAAAATAACCATTGCCATTGCTTTTCAACTTGGCTTTAGAGTATGCCATTAGGAGGGTTCAGGTAAACCAGGGTGGATTGAAATTACATGGTACACATCCGCTTCTGGTTTTTTATGTTGATGATGTTAATACATTTGGAGGAAGCATACAAACTATAAAGAAAAATGCCGAAGCTTGAGTAGCTGCTAGTAAGGAGACTGTACTAGAAGTAAATGTTGATAAAACTAAGTACATGGTCATGTCTTGAGATCAGAATGCAGGACAAAGTCACAATATAAAGACTGATAATAGTTCCTTTGAAAGGATGGAAGAGTTCAAATATTTGGGAACAACCTTAAATCAAAATTCTATTCAGGAAGAAATTAAGAGCAGATTGAAGTCAGGGAATGCTTCCTATCATTTGGTGCAGAATCTTTGTCTTCCAGTTTGCTACCCAAAAATTTAAAGATTAAGATATACAGAACTATAATTTTGCCTGTTGTTTTGTATGGGTGTGAAACTTGGTCACTCATACTGAGGGAGGAATGTAGGTTGACGGTGTTTGAGAATAGGGTGTTGAGAATACTTGGGCCTAAGAGGGATGAGGTAACAGGGGAGTGGAGAAAACTACATAAAGAGGAGGTTAATGATCTGTACTCCTCACCCAATACTGCTGGGGTGATAAAATCGAGAATAAGATGGGCGGGGCATGTAGCACACATGAGGGAGACAAGAGGCTTATACAGGGTTTTGGTGGGGAAACCTGAGAGAAAGAGACCACTTGGAAGATCCAGGCATAGGTGGGAGGATAATATTAAGACAGATCTTCAGGAAGTGGGATGGGGGGTATGGACTGGATCGAGCTGGCTCAGGATAGGGACAAGAACTTGTGAATGTGGTAATGAACCTTTGGGTTCCATAAATGCGGGGAATTTCTTGACTAGCTGAAAACCAGACAGCTTCTCAATACGGACTCTGCTCAACGGAGTCAATATAACCATGCATCAATTGTCAGTTATATCCCTGATGTAAATGAAACACCTTAAGTTCTCACAGAGGTGACTGTGATGATTACTGTTTTCTGGGTTGTGATGGTCTTTGAAACATGCATTTCACTTCTTGTGTCACAGTGAATACACTACATTTTCATTATGAAAAGATTACTGCTGTTGAAATAATTATTCTTTTTGTGAAAGGCAAACAAGAAATAGAGCTACACTCTGTGGACAAAATAGTTTTTGAGTTCTGTAACAGACAGTCTATACGTATACACTCTTCTTTAAAGGGAAAACAGATTGATCAAAGATCTGGTGATGAAGTAATAAAAATTATCATACTGAGACAAAGTAAGTTTCGTATTTCATTAGTTCTGAAAGAGTACTGTGCCTCTACTGTGTATTGAACATAAACATTTGTATTGTTCCAGCTGCAACAAGAACGAGATGATCTACACAATCGGTTTGTGACGGCAATATTAGAACTGCAACAAAAGATTGGGCTGAAGAATGTCTTACTTGAAAAGAAACTGACAGCCCTCAATGATCTTCTAGAGCAGAAGGAAGCTCAGATGAATGAAGTGTTAGCAGCAGCCCATTTAGATCCAACAGCCATGACTACAGTGAACAAGAAACTTGAGGTACAGTTCACCATAACAGACATAATGAATGGTGACAAATCATTGTCTACACCTTTTGGGCATGCAGAAATATTCCCACATGACTTGTAATACTACCATAATCATATTCTTTCTTTTTATATGATGATGCATCTACAAAAAAAAAAGTTTGAGAATATGTGGCTGAGAGATAATTCTAACTGCTTCCCTGGTTTGGTGGATACAAAGCTAATACATGCCATGGATTTTCAGCTACATAAAGCCTACTGCCAATTCCAAGCAAAATATGGAGATCTTACTGAATGAAAAAAAAAATATTTTTATGTTGCTACATTCATTTTAGTTGTCTGCCAGCAAATTACCAGCTAGACTGGAGTATTGGCCACTGGTAATGAATGATTCAAAGGGTTAATCCCAACTTATTCTTCAGGAAATTCTTTGGTGACATTACCATGAAAGTGTTCCAAAACATCAGCAACAGGGTTCAAAATATTTTCACTCATACACTCTCACTAACAAGTCTGACATATAGGTAGCTAGCTAAATAGATATGGTACCAAAATAGAATGCATTGTGTCTCTCAGTGTGAACTCACATTTCGTAAATAATCAATTGCAGAAAAACCATTTACTGTACAATACTGCTCAGAAAACTCAAGTCTATGTACACAATTGGTATAACATTTAAAATGATTTTACAACAAGCTACACATCAAGTTTCATATTTGCACATAGAACTGTACAGAACATAGAAATATGTTTTAATGTGAATTTTCTGAAAAAAAAAAGTCTGGCAGTTTTACAAATTTTGGTGCCTGTGTGCCTAAAAGATAGGTTTTCAAATTTTGTGGCTGTCATACTAAATTATGCAAAAACAAGCAATGATAGTGGATACAATACTGGTTCTCACATTGTGTTTATAATCTGGAAGACTGTGTGAAAACATTTTATCTTCTAAACTGGGTCAGAGACGATGGCAACACATTTAGAAAAATCTGATCAGCACATGAAGCATAAACAACTGTTATATTACAGGAGCTGCTGGGTCGTAAAAATGCTGCTCTTCAAGATTTGCAGTACGAGCTAGCAAGGGTATGCAAGGCACATGATGACCTTCTCCAGACATATGAGGCTAAACTACAGCAATATGGAATACCAAAAGAGGAATCAGGTTTCACACCACTGCAAGCCAGCATGGGAGGTACACAAATAGGTCGTGGAACTGCTGGGCTTGACACTACAATTCAGTAGTAGAATCTCTTCATGTTAGTCCACAAATCATGCTGCACATAAACAAACTGAAACAAATTCTACACTAATCATGACATTACGTTTTCATATTAATTTAACGACTCATAAACTTAGTGCCAGAAGGTGGTGGGAAAGGGGTGACAAAATAAGATAGTCAAATATGAATACAAAACAATATGCATCCACGGATATGACCTATCAACAAGAATTAATGAAATAAAAATACAATGAGAGAATTTCAGCAACAAATATTTTTGTCAAATTACCAACATAGGAAATTGAAATTTATTTTCATATTTGTAGAATTTTGTAGTAGTTACAAATAATAGTTCTGTGTATCTTGTACAATATATTGTTTTATTATACTATAGGTTAAAATTATCATTCTTTTCTGTTACCTGTGTAATTCTCAAGCAATAAAACATTATTTTAATACCAGCACTACAGCCACAGGGTGCAATCCTACTTCTATTCACATCCTCACACCCCACCTTCTTACAATAAATTGTCATATTTAAAAATACCAAAAATATCAGAAATTGCATTTAAACTAATACCACCTCCTCTTCTTTGTAACCCTCCAAATGGTAGCCTGTGAATTTTGTATATGTTCCCTGTTCACTCTTTTTCAATATGTCTTTTTCTTCATACTCACCATTCCTTCTCTATCAGGTGGATCGTACAAGTCATAAAAGCACTTCTCCCTTAATTTATCTGGGGTCCATATATCTTCTTCTGTGAATTCTGTTTATGTTAATTCCTGTTCTTCCCATAGACTACATTCTACATCAATTGGAATACACACGAAATGATTAGATTATAAACTTAATCTGCAATGTTTCTATATGTATATAGGTTGGATGACAAGTGCATTAATAATAATAATATTAATAATAATGTTGTATACTTTCTTTTGGGGGATTCCCTGGCATCTGAATTTTATATGCCAACGTTTTGGAACACCGTCTGTTCCATCTTCATAGGTCATGTGAACAAGAATAATAACTGGGATGAGACTGCTAGGGTATTTATACAGGTAAAAGGTTAGGCTCAAAAGAAGCCTGGGCCAATCGGAAGGAGAAGGGATGGGGAGGGCAATGGCCATAAGTGGAGGCCTGTAATAAGACAAGTACGTACGAGAGAAACAGCCCCATGTTGAAGTGTGGAAGGGGAGCCATGGGATGGTAACTATGGTGTTCATGAGGCTGTCTCCTTTCTTTAAGCCTGCACAGAAGAGGATTTCCAAGATCTGCTCAAGATAAGTCCATCTTCACTTTTCATGTTGTGTGGGTGCATTTCCAGTTCAATGGCTTCCCTGATGAGTCAGTCCATGTATCTGGTTTTAGCAGAAAGAAGTTTTGTATCCTGTAGTTTAATAATATGTTCATGGTTGATGCTGTGTTCCGCTACTGCTGATTTATCTGTCTGTGCTAAATGCATGTGTCTATCATGTTCCTTGATTCTAATTTGAATAGATCAATCGTTTTGTCCAATATAAACCTGGCCACATCACATGGGATGCTGTATACACGCTAGCAATTTCGTCCGTTATTCTTCTTGTCTACACGACCTATGAAGATGGAAGAGACAGAGTGTTCTGTAATGCTGGCACATAAAATTAAGACGCCGGGGAATGAACCAAAAGAAAGAATATAATATTCACAGCATGGCGAAAGTTTGAAATCATGAAGTTTAATTTATTCTTTTTTTATTCTATAAGAGTATAGTAATGAATAATTGCTAACAAATCTCCACCCCCTCACAGACACATGCATGTGTGCAAGTAGCATCTTAAGGAACAACAGTACTCTCCCCATTTCAATCAATACAAGTACTTATCCCACAAAAAAAGAAGGCTGTATCTTTAACCGAAACACTGGAAACTACCAGCCATACTACATACTGACATAACCCACAAGACCACATCATCACTGCAATGATGTGGCATACTTAGGTACACAGCAGGCAGCTGGATCCAACATCAGGGTTGACGGAGTTCTCTGCATGTACGAAGGATGTGGTCTATACCATGAATAGAACTGGGCATCACTTATGTATACACATGTAGTGGGTGGTGCAGTTGGTTCAGGCACCACACTACAAGCCAGAAGGTCGCTGGTTCGATTCCCAATATAATCCTTCTGGCAACACTAGGGACTTGGGGTTGACCCAGCCAATAACTGAAATGAGTATCAGGAATATTTCCCTGAGGGTAAAGGTAGCCGGTGCCATCTTCAAGTGCTGAATGTCTCGAAATCTGGGAGCCTCAACCTTCTGGAACCCTCTGGGCCTGTAATAGGTCTGTACAGGGACTGCTACTTGACATATGTACATACATACGCACACACACACATACACATGTATGTGTATATGTGTGTGTGTGTGTGTGTATATATATATATATATATATATATACATATACATACACACACACACGCACACAAACACACATATGGGGTGGGTCAGTGCAGAGGAAAAATAAGGGAGCCAGGAAAATCCTGTCGACATGGAAAGGGATGTTAGTGAAAGAGCCAGGGGACAAGCACAAATGAAAAGAACCATAGAAACATTACACCAAAAAATAAACATAACATTATATTCACACAAGCCACTGCCACTGAAACTAAGATCACAATATATCTATATGGGTCATTATTCAAGTTGGGGTGTTGGTGTTTGCACACAGAAAAAGATGAAGCCACCGTGACTGTCATACAGTCTGTCTCAACAGCTGCCATGATGGTTACATCACCTAAATATCATGAATGTGAAACCCAGCTTGATCGGTTTCTCTGGACTTAGGAATGGTACACTGTGAGTAGTGAATGGCATGCAGCACACTCCTTCACAGCCACGCCACAACATTAGAATGGAATATAGAAATTACTTTTCAGGCATTTGCACTGACAAATAATGTTAAATGCACCATGCCAAAGCGCAAACTAACTATGCAGAGTGGGAAAGATGTGGTATTATGGCCTGTTCAATTTTCATGTCTTGTTTTTTGGTATATTTGACATTTGCTAGATATCAAAGTATCTACGGTATACAGCTTGCTTAAAACATCTCCCATGACTTGGAAACATACTGTTTAAAATAGTCACATTTATAATAAAATGTGTCATAAAAACTGGTAAGCAGAACCCTTGGAACTCACCGCTGTTGCAAATGAGATTCAGATCTGGCTTAAAAAACATGTTACAGTCACTAAAGACATGTGTGCACACTCAATTGGATATAACTGCTGAAAGCATAGTTGTCATGGTGTTTCTTGTTCTGCTGCTTGTGCAAATCCTGTGAAATGAACAAATATCACCATCATACTGTTAAAAGAAGGTGAAGTCGCGCAAACATTTCATTACGTCACTGATTGGAAGATACTGTTGCTCTAGTGGTACAGTTCATTTTTCACTCACTTGCTCAATACACACCATCTTGTGATGCACTTATCTACTTCTGATCGGTTATTTCAATGCACCCACTTTCCTACAACTGTCAGTTCTCCGTAACCATAAAATAATCCTAATCAATGCCTTCACCCCAACCATACAGGGGTAACTGGATTCTGTTTAGAGATGAATACAGTTTACACTAAATACAAACCCTGAAGGTACAATGAGAGGTAGGAGAAACCCGGGGGTGGTGGAAAAAGTCCAACAGAGATAGCACAGCTACAAAAAGGGACAGGGATGGGGACAGGGGGTGAGATGAAGTCACACAACTGGGCTGAAGAGAGTAACAATACTGCTTTACGACAATAATCCAATCCAAAATCAACGGGACTATCATTGTAAACAAAGACTATATGATTTTTATTAACATTCTATAATAATATGAAACATTTGTTTAGCACAACGAATGTACACACAAATTTTCTGTTAACACTGGTGGGGAAGAAAAGAAACACCTAAAGCACTACATCTACTCTAATTATAAAAACTGCATAACAATGTTAAAAACTAACATTATTACTGATTTACTCCTAAATTTTTAACAACTTTATTTGTACTAACATTTCTCTCTAAGCCAACGCAGTACTTTAACAGTATTATCATCGTATAATCCAAGGATGCATCATATTTAGTTATGTTGCAAAATGTTCTTGAGATGGAAATCAGTCTGAAATTGTATACAGCTTACTGTACACAGACCAGGATGTCTCAGCCAGCATAGTAATAAGATTATGGACAGGACTATCAAGAAACTGTGGTTCAATTCCTGACACAGACAAGAGCTTATTCTTCTCCAGAGCAACCTGATCAGGTCTCAGGCCCACCCAGCCTCCTAAACAATGGGTACCAGGAGAAGCAGCCAGTGCATAAGCTGACCACACCCCTCCCTCTAATACTGAGGGTCAGATTGTATGGAACAACATTCCACTTCCCCATACACCTTCACAAAGTGGTGCTTAATTACGCCAATGGCCAATATTACCTTTACCTGACTGTACATAAGAAGGGACTAATTTTTTTCTCCAAGACAAAGGGAATAATAGTTTGCAATATTCCAACAGCAACCATAATTTTCTAAATTGTAGTATGAAATTACTGGATTTATCCTCTATGTCATATTCCACTTTTAGAACAAGTGGAACATTAACCCCAGTCCATTTACAAGACTTCCTTATGTGCTACACAGTCCCACAAAAGCAACAGCTAAGTAAAAGCAAACCCCTGTAACTGACACTGCTTTACAATTGCATTATCATTATTATGGCTTGCTATGGGAACTAAAACATTTAATTTTCCTCCACCAATGAAAAATACTTGAATGGGGCACTGTATGGTGCAATAATCAACAACCCTGCACTACATATAATCAGAATACCTTGTATATCTATGTATTTGGGCACCTATCTGACAAACACTCAAATTCTACAAACATTAGTCTTCTAGGACATGACATCACGTCAAATTCTATAAAAATTATGGTCTTGGATGTGACACCATGTTGTTCGGTAGGTATCAATTATCTTCACAATACTCTGTCAAAGCTCCTCCAAAAGCTCATACCTACCAAACTGCATAACATCACACTGCAGAAAACCAAAAGCTTTGTTTCAGCTGCTGCGGACGCAAATCTTAGAAATGTGCATTCACTTTCTTCATAAGGCATACAGGTACATTACAGTATGTGAGGGGGGAGAAAAATACTTCAGACTGATAATTCAGGTCTGATGCATGTCTGCTACAAAAAAGTCTTACATTTTTTATGACATCTGAAACCTTGACTTATGCAAGGTTTTAACAAGACATGAAATGTATGTATAACATAACATCCTTATTTATCACATGCTTTTTACTGTCCTAATTCTTTTCTGGGACCTATGAATATGTCTTACTATTTTATGTGTATTCTCTAGTTAAGAGAAATACTAGAAACAGCAGTAAGGGGCACAGTCATTAACATCATGCTAAGTAAGGGCCTCATGTGTACAGGGTACACCATGAGAAAGTGAGGGTAGCTAAGATAGGAGGGGCTGTAAGGGACACATCACTTTCCCTTACCTACACACGCACACACACACACAATTTCCTTTGGAAATACGGAAAACTTTTGCAGTGAAATGCAACACCAATATTAAAAGTGCTGCCATGAAAATGCAACAGTAATGTATATTTTGTTTAGTTCAGCTACATGTATGTCACTGTCAAAAATATAAAATGCTTTGCCACACTTTTATGGAAACACCTGTAAAATGAATCATCTTTGCACTAGATATGTTCAATCACTGCAATCCTGTCTGACCCTGCCATATTATTTGGAACTATCTCATGAACTCCATTATTTTTGGGAAAAAATATTTTTAATATGAAACGTGTTTCTGGTATTCTCTATAACATTTATTTGAAACAACTGTCCATTCAGGAAGAATTTAGCACAATATTATCATCAATGTACTTATGTCTACACGTAAAGTGCCCAATACTTATTTGTACTATATGACTACATCCATGTCCTTGTGATTGAACTCCCACTGGGATTTGGGAAACAAATAAAATTACAATTACAATTACTTTTGACCAATTTTAAACAAATCTTAGCTTTCTGCACAGATTATAATACCCCCCCCCCCAATTATAAAATTTAAAAAATTCAGTCTAGTGGGAGCAGAGCTGTTCCATGTATAGACATGAAGAAGCTAAAAGTCAATTTTTTCAACTCTGCGAATGTGCCTAACTATGTTCAGAGCATACCACTGTAATCTAGAAATATAACAGAAGAGTATATATTTCATCTGATGGTATAATGTCAAAACTAACATTTTCAGTAACTTTTAGTTATAAATGGAGAAGGGCTACTGCTAAGGTTGCAGTGTTACTTCTTACAGCAATATAAATATACAAGAGTACCTGAAATCCAAAAGGGTAGAAGCAAATAGGAACACCACAAATGAAGTCATTTCCACATTTTTTAACCACTTCACAGTCCAATGGAGAACAGGAGATGAAACCAAAATTTGTAGTATACATCACTGGACTTCAAAAAATGAATCCACTCCTAGGTGGCGGAACTGCAGTAAAAGTATCAACTGCTTACTCTGTTTGCATAGGCTTCTTCCTGATATCATCCTGGATCACAATTGGCGTCACGCTACTAGCAAAAGTGTAATGAACGTTGTACAAATTTTCAAGACTTTAAAAAGTTCAAATTTTAAAGACTTTAAAAATAGTATTTCCTTTAATTTGGTGACAAGATTGTGCAAACACAAAAACAAACATAGACTAAAAAGCAAATATATATACACTTTATACACCACATGTGAGCAAACTGGCTTTTTTTCTGCCATATAAAAATTGTGGGATATTGTCACTTATCAAGTAATTTAACAAAAAGAGAACAATGACACAAGCACATAGGTTAAACAAATATCTTCAAATACACATACTGTAGCCCCCTCCTCTGTCTACATGTATGTCACTATGTTTTATAAAAGAATACCTCTTTAAACACTTCTAATTTATTTTTAATTACTACTAATGGCCAAAACTTGTGGCAATTTATTTATTTTCTTATGACAATGAATGTGGCAAAGTTCCATTAAAAGTAGTAAAAATAAAACACAAAAGGCTGTAGGCCAGTACTTTTTTAGATGTGGGTTCTCAAATGAAAATGTGCTGAAGCTCCAAATACAGAATGGACACAACAGCAAACTGCAAAGTTGTTCAGTGAATATCAACTTTCAGGTGAGACAGACATTGTCGGTTAAAATAAATAATTGCATTGCGATTGTATATTTCCTTTTTAAGTTTTCATATTTATGGATGCAGCGACTGGCATTTATAACTTTCATGTGAGACATGACAGACAACATAAAATCAGTATGTACAATTACATAAAATGTCACTGCAATTATATAAATACAAGTTCGACTCTTTACAATGTATTTAGAAACTGCTTCATTCATGAAATGAGGAAGATAATGAAACAGGTTACAAAATAAACATCATCCATCTTTGAGTACAGGAAAAGTTGTAAAGGAAATTTCTCTCCTTTTAATCCTGATCTTGCAGATCCTAGCATAGAGAAAGTCAGTTTGCTGCTCACTATCACTCAGCAAATGGGGCATCAATTTGCAACAGTCTGCCTCATATTTAAATCTTGGTTAAATGTATCAGCAGTACCAGCACAAATCATGTGGCTGGCCCAGAGTATGATGAATGTTGTTAATTATACACTGTTGTCATGGATGACATGAACTGTATTTTCCACATTTTTCTTGGTCAAACTTTATGATGGTTGATGAAAACAATCAAAATATGGCCACTTGAAACAACAACACCATTCAAAGGTTTTTGCTGCACTTATGGTGTCACCACAAAATGCCTTTTTCAGCATTTCGTAAGTCTCAGAAGAGGTTTTCTCAAGGTTAAAATAAGACTGCAGGCAAATTCTCTTTTGTTAAGGTCTGCCATTTCACAGGGCTGCAATACTCAAAGAATGAATTCAACAAAATCGCCCCTGGCAACTGCACAAAAAATGCAGCATACTGTTATGGCAACACTAACCACACGAATTCACAATAAATTAACTCAGTAATATGCAGCAGCATAATGCTGCATTATATTGGGTTAGCACTCCATGTGACCAGAATATTTTGGCTTGCACCTTGTATGCAGACCCGGTTTTCACTAAAATTGTCAGCTGCTACAGAAATGTGGGGCAATGAATCCAGATTATTTGGCACAATATCATGACAAATGGGGAACTAAATCCGGATTATTTGGCACAATATCATGACAAATAACAGCAAATGAATTATTGCCATAATTGAAGCATAAGAAATCAACTGCATGTGTCAGAAGTGGGCATGGACTCTTTTGACAACAACTGCCACTTGCTTTATGCACAGTGCTGCACTTTCTGCAAGGATAGAAAATAAACAGTAAACATTTTCTGTATGAAATGTGACAATATAATTGTCACAGTATAAGAACAACAGATATCATAACGGTGCTTTCTTCTTAACTATATACAAATTCCAACAAACACAGAGGCAGCTACATAAGTTTTGTACCTGTGCCTGGCTTCAAATTGTTACCACTCTGCTGTGTAACTAACATGATAGAACATGTGCAGTTCTATCAAAAACAGGAATTGAAAAAGGACACATCTTTAAGGTGTGGATATTCATTACACCACCTTGAAATATGTATAAATTACATATTCATGATACTCACTGCTCTTCATTCTCCAAACAGAACCTCAAACTTGTGAAAAAACTTAATTACTAAGACAAAAGTGGACAAACATATGTCCCATGTAGGACCTCTCTGTTGACAAATTGTAATCCACAAGGTCAGTTTGCCAGTTTCCATACAAGTGACATGAACTCACACGATACATACTGAACACGAGCTGTATTCCTGTAAGTTTCATACCACTTTAGCACTTAACAATATCCTGTCTGTGTTGTCAATCCACATTCAATATGGAATCCATACATGAATATTAAAGCACTGACATACAAACGAAGGTACATATTTTGATTACAATACACATTTCATGCAAAAGTTTTCCTTCTCTTGCAGAAACAATTATATTTAGCTGGTAAATTAATAATGCTGAACAGTTCAGTTCAGTATTACAGGGTATATAAGTTATGTCCCCTATTCCATGTTAGTTTCTAGATATGAACAATATCCCAGCATAAATTTGTATATGACATTCTATGTATTGTCATAAACTCTTAAAATTACTAACAACATTCACTTATTTTAAAACAAAGAACTGTATATATTTACATCCATAAAAATCCTACGATCATCGTAATCAGCAGGACTGAACAGGAAGCAATCAGCTGTGGTAATATTCCCAACAGCAGGCAACAAATCAAAATCAAACAGCAACAACCAACAGTTGGACATTAACATTCAACAACTGCTACGACATTAACAAAAAAACTTAGGCACTGTTATATATATAGGCTACACTAACAAATGCCTATAAAGGCAGCTTCAGAATTTTATAATTGAAATTTATATTAGAATATTTATGCAACCTTGTTTTAAGGCAGAGACATACAAAACACCATCTACAAGCACAAAATCACGAGGACTTTTTTCTCCACAAATGCTACATTCACAGTAGAATACACAAAATGAAAAGCATATTCAATAATAATTCTGACTTCTGATAAATTTTGAGTACTCATAATTCAAAGCATGTTGAATAAAAGGCAGATGATTCCTCAATCACACACGAATGTATGCACACACAAACTAAATGTAGATAAAAAGTGACAAATTTGCAACTAATGCATATTTACAAGCAATTAACAAAGACCTTTTGGCTCCTGCCCAATTCATATGCAACCAGTTTAAATTCTTCCCTCTTACCATAAGAAATAAAACACTTGGGTATTTTTTCTCTCACAGCCCTACTTCTGAAATCATTACAGCTCAATGTAAAATACCTCTCACTCAAGCAAAGGCTTGATGTACAACTACTTACTGTACATCCCTGACAGATAACAGCTTACCTACGTCTGAAAAACTTTCACTTCAATTAATACATAAACGAAAGTTCTAAATGGCAGCCAAAATGAAACTACATAATTACACACCATAATCTTTTCAAAATACCCCAACACAGCAGTCCTATCTTCAGGCAATCTGTGACCATTTCATTAAATTCCTCCAGCATATATAATGCAAAAGTGTAAAAAGTTATCTTGCCTTTCAATGTATGTTTTGATTAAACCAAAAAAAGAAGTTATTTAGTGAAACTCATAAAAGCACTAAACACTAAAAAACTGACTGAGGGCAAATATGATACCAGTCTGCTATTCAGCGTCTCTGTGCTAACATAACTGGAGTAATTCAAGGAACAATTTTAGTACCCTTATATTTTGTTATATAAACGGCCTTCCCCCAACAATAAGGACCTTACCAGAACCTACAATATTCAGTGATCACACTAGTGTCATAATGTCTGGTCAGAAATCTCTTCAGTGTCACATACAGTTCTGCCTCATATGGGAACACAGTTTATTGCCAGTTGTGTTGGCACTAAATCTAGAGATAATACAACGGAATTTTCCACATTAACAATCTCATACAGGCTATGTTGGAAAACATACAGAAGGGACTGTAAATACAAAATTCCCTGGGTTATGAAATGATAACCACCTGAAATGGAACAACCACACTGATCAAATAATTCCTAAATTATGTGGATCACATTATGCATTTAGGTTGATATTTCAAGTCAGCAGCATCACACAAAATTTTATATACATGGGTCCATGCATCGTGAATTGAATTTAATAATTGTTTTCCAACAAGATGCAAGTTATTCAGTTTATTACTTTTCTGTAGGCAGCTCTACATGTTTCAGATGTTGACACCCATCCTCAGGAGCCCATACAACTGTAATTACAGCTTCTGGTATTGATTAGCCAGATCTACTACCATCTGCTCTCCTTGGCAAGT
>Ga0136643_10004565_pt1 | contig 19169 bp, 17 predicted proteins | sample TergutLab28metaG_FD_96883 | JGI IMG/M metagenome (GOLD analysis project Ga0136643, IMG submission 96883) | Labiotermes labralis P1 segment gut microbial communities from Petit-Saut dam, French Guiana - Lab288 P1 (version 3) (version 3) | ecosystem: Host-associated > Arthropoda: Insects >...
ATTCTTAAAATAGTTTGTACTAATTGCTTGGTCTTGAGCTGCCACTATTGTACTTTCTGTTTCTCCCTTGATGTCACCAGATTTTAGCCAGCGATGTGACTGTTCAATGTCCACCAGCTTTTCATCTAAGTTACGTGGCAATTGTCCATGCATCCTCTTGCCTTGCCATCTTTCTTTTGTTTTCTCTGATATACTGTCTTTTATTTTTCTCATTTCTTTCTGTACTTCTGTCTTCAGGCATCTAGCTGCCTGTAACACTGCTGAGTCGGTGTTGTGTTGTTGTTGTTGACATTATTATTATTATTATTATTTTACCCATCTTAATTCACAGCAGTTTAGCTGGTTCTCATTAAAGTATGGGTCTCACTGTCCAAGCACTTCATATTCACTGTTCTGCCCCAAGCTTTCTGACTATATGGCATCGATTAAGTATTACTGCTTCTGGCATTAGAATATGTAGGTGAAGATTTAGCAGCTTTAAACTTTCATGTAATTTGTATGGGATAATACACATTGTGGGCAGTAGTAATGGTATTATATAGACCGTTTTCAGTTACCATGTTCTTATAAGCTCTTTCTTGAAGTCTGTATACTTCTGGAGCTTCTTGGTGATAGTGCTGTGAAGGTTGTGACTGTTAGGAATTGCTAGGTCTTGTATGTATGCTTCTTTGACAGTTTTGTCAAGAACCATTATATCAGGTCTATTGTTATGGGGAGTTCAATCAGTCATTATGGACCTGTCATAGTTTATGGTTGGTATTCTCTAAAATAGACTGTGGAACACATTTATAATGTGGAATTGGTAGTCTGCATTTTATTATTATTGTTGTTGTTGTTGTCGGTGGTGGTGGTCGTGGTGGTGATGGTGGTGATAATAGCAGCAACACAAACTTCTTTCTGAAAGAACAGGTATGTTAGTGTCCTTGAACATATATTTCACCTTTTCTGCTAGTGACTCCAGTGTTTTGGGATAACCTCTTTCATATGGTTGGAAGTGCTGTGGGGTAGACGATGGTTTTGGCTGTTCTGTAATGACTGGAGGTGGTGGTGGTTGGTATGACCATGTTGCTGCAGCACTTCTATCACTAGCATGTTCTGGTCGGGAGTTGTAGTACAAGTCAGCCAGTCCTAACCCATTAGCTGTGGTCTCTCCATTGCTGTCAAGGCCCATGTCTTGTTCTGATCCCAGACCAGTTAAGCCTAAACCTAGACGTGACCTGCGAGAAAGATAATGCACATTAAATAGAAAAGCATGCAGGTAAGAGAACCTGCTGCTAAACCCTAGTCTCAGTCTGAAGTAATAAAGTGACATGAACATTTAGATGTTACATTCTTACAACAATAAATATGCATGTTATGGATAATACAAGAGCATGTAGCTTATAAATGTTAAACTGAATATATTTGTAATGTTATACTTCTCACACAGAATAAGTATTGTGCATATTATACTAAGCTTTTTATGTCAAAAGTACAACTTATCACTCAACTTATACACAAACTACTATTTACTTCATGTGTATTTTGTAATCAGATTTGACCAGATTACCTTGAAGTAGATACCATCTCCCTGCCATCCCCTCCTCGCCTACGAGACCCTGTTTCTTCTATGTCATCCATTTCATCCTCTTCTCTCAGCTCTTTTTTGATGACCACTACTGGAGGGGGTTTATGTTCTGAGCGTGGCTGCAGATGAGGTGACACTATACCACCCTTTCCTATAGACACAAGATGAAAATGGTATAAAAGCTGCCATCCTCTGATGTTATGAATGATGTCTCTCAACTGAGCACTAGTAGTTACTGAAATGTGTTCCCTTACCTCTACTGTATATATAAAACTTGCAGGCATTAAATGAGCAATTTTACAAATTAGGATATTAATTTGTTTTATTGTATCTAATGTGTACAGTATCCTGGTGACAAAATGAGGTTTCTTTGTATGTTCTTAGTGTCAGTTTACATCACAAGCATGCAAAAGATGCAAAAAAGAAGATACACTGCAATATTTTTTTTATCTCTTAACATATTATTGTAAATAACACCTAGACACTCTAAAAACATTTTCCTGTTCCCAGTTACAAGAGCAATAAGTTTGTTAATATATGATTCTTTTGCTCAGCACATTATTTCTGTTTCAGTTTAAATCTTCTTTTTTCTTTGTGTCAAAAGCCAGCAAAGAAAGAAGAAATATGTGCAAAACATTGCAGAATAAATCTTACAACTAATGTCAACAGTGAAACATGAAATCCATGCATTACGTGTAGATCTGCTCGCACTGAAAATCTACTGCAAAATCTTTATTTTTCTCAATACCAATCTTATGTTTTTGAGATGCCATAAAAACTCATACACTCATATGCTGAGTATCACATGTGGAAAAAGTCAATATTTTACACATGAGTATTTGGCTTCTTAAACCACCAAATATACGATCATTCTCAGCAGTTTAACAATGGCATGCAGCTAACACAGGGAGCACAGCACACTGTCCAGTTAGTATGCCATTTTCTTCAATTAGCTGCTTAGAAATCATATCATTAACATGCAGTAAATCATGCAGAAGGCACACATATTCTGTTGCCAGTCTGTCTCCATAATAAAACACATGCAGCTGTTTTCCATGCAGGTTTTTCTTTTAACTACTCAGATGTGAGCGTTTTTGTGGTTGTTTGAAGCCACAGTAGAAAATGGTGTTAAAAAACACATGTTTATATTTGAGAATTACAGTAGATGAAACAAATCTTATGACAAATTTTTCATAAGTTCTTTTAGGAACAGTATCTGAATTTGGATGTACCCAACAAAATCATGTATTTCAGAAAATGATATAGAGTGGAGTCCATTGAGCACCACGTGCTGAAACTCTTCAAGATATCCACACAAAAACTTAAGCCTGCTGGAATTTTATGTTGTGTTAACCAGCCAATATTTACCAAACTTTCAGATGATGCTATTTCCCTTACTTTTAGGGTCAAGAAGTTAGATTATGATCCTTCAAAACATTGCTAAATATTTACCAGTCAACATGGTGTAACAGCCCAGAATGCATGGTTTTTCAGCAAAGCTGCTGTGAGAATTCAAACAAGAATAAAAATTTAATCTGCGAAAACTGCATATTTGATAATCCTATGAAACTGATGTCCATGAAGAGCTCATTCATAAGACCACGAAAATCCCAAAATTTAATCTTTATAGAACATCACTGGAATAACAGCTTTGACCTATGGATTACCTTTCAAACTAAATATTGTGAATAACTATTTATAAATACTCATGGCAGTACAGTGACAATTCAGCATCATTGCATGATGTATGAAACTTTGTTCATTTGTAGGTTACAAAAATTCATTGAACTCAGACCAGTGGGGCTGCAAAGGAGGCAGAGGAAGTCAGCTGCACAGGGACCCACAAATGTAGGGATCTTGCAGACAGAAACTGTTACAAGCCCAAAATATGTAAATTTCCAAAATTCCAGGGTGTTTGGAACTTCATTTGTGTCTGTATTCAGCTGACACTGTTTATGAATTTATGCGTGGAATTATTTTAGTATACACTCTACATCTTTATTACTTTTTTTGTAAAGAACATTTAGGACAAGTTTGTTGGATACATTTTTTTACTGCAACTGACAGCAAAGGAGTATTTGGGGGTTAGTGACTGCTGTCTAGCTGCTTTCAATAACATTAAGAAAGAGGAAACATGGATGATTGATACATTGGCCACACATAATATTTGGTAAAACATGGTCAGTTAAATTCCAGCCATTCTTAAATATTGAAGTATTAAATTTTGTTCTCTGTAGAAGTCAAGAGTAATTGTTGCATACCAGTAAGTACAATGTCAGATTTTAAATGGGATAATGTCTCAGAAACAGCCTATCAATCAGAAGCATTTAATTGAACAGAAATGGTTTAACTGGAGAAGAGAAACAAGATTTACGTGAACAATATTCTGAATTTTTTTTTAAAGGACAGCAGATGTAAGTGTTGTTAAAAAATATTACAGTAACAATAAAGTAGGAAACCAAGTACATTTCTTCTGACAACATAGTCATATTGTACCAAATGGAACTACAGAAATTGCACGTTTACTTTCAAAAGGAGACACAAGTTCAAAATTAGAAGTGAAAGGTTAAAACAGATTCTGGATAAATTAGCAAGTTCTTAAGGCTGTGAAGAATGTGAACCTGAAAAATGTTCCAGTAACTGTGATCCAAATGACTGAATTATTCGAATGAGCACTATAAACACTCAAAGGATGAAGCCAGATAAACATTCTAGTAATACTCACTGCAGTGGACTCTGTTACATTGCTGTGACACGCACTTGGATGCTGGGCTGTAACACTTACTTTCAGGTTAAGGTAGTGGTTTCAGTGAAAAAATTTTTTGAACATGGATGGAACCTTCATTTAGGTGACATGATTGCATGAAATTATTTATGTGAGACAATCCACCTGCCAACAGGTGTCTCTACTTACTAACAGGTGGTACTAAGGCCAAAAACAAAGCAAAAGTCATTCTGTATGTACACATGTGTAAATCTAAGCTGAAGAAACACTCTTCCTCCTTTTATGAAGCATGCCAAACTACAGACAATAAATTCTGCAATCTAATACTGAGAATAAGGAAACACAACACAAACAACAAATTGCTTCATAAGAAATGCATTTAATAGACACTCTACCAGCTTTCCTCTGTCTGGTGACAAGCACTAATCGCCTTGGAATGGACATGATAATGACCACATCATCTAGGCTCATCCTTGTCACATCAACCATGTTGACAGCCAGGATCTCATCGCCCACCTTGAGACAACCGCTGTTGTAGACAGCTGACTCAAGAGCAATGCGAGAGATGAAAACTCCATCTGAACGGTCAAGTCCATTTCCTTCTCTGATGTACAGGCCAAGAGTCTGACCCGGCCTCTTCACAATCTCCACCAGGTGCACAAAGTGCTTGGCATCCTGTTATCAAATTAATCTAGTCAGTCCACAGTAATCTGACATATGAATAGTGATTATTAAACATCATGCTGTGAGTTTAGTAAATGTATGCTTTATGAACTACAGCAGTTAATATCAGGTTTAATTTTACATTTCATAACAATGTTGTGATTCTTATGAATGGAGTAATTTAAATGCAATAGACAATTCATAAGCATAGAAAGCCAACCATCATTGTACTGGCAGTGAGTTATACATGGTTTAGTTCAAGCAAAAATACAGAAATTACATTTACCAACAAGGGGACCACATAATATCAGTTATGTATGTTTCCTCACAAATGACAGTATTACTTGACCAAGTATCACGCATTAAACAGGGTACTGATATGCGAATCCAAAAATATTTATAACAAATATATTTGTAACATTTCTCACATGAGTTCAAGAAACAAGTAAACACAGCTGTGGAAATCTTGTACCTTAACAAACACAAAACACCAAAATATGGTTCACTGTGACAGAGGAAAGTACACATTTTTTGCATGATATCTTCTCAGTTTCTTGTAACAGATATTCAAAGCAGGCCAGTGCAACATCAAAAAATTTTTAGGACCAGTGACTTTGTAAAATGCACTCTGAAAGTAAGATCACAAATATATGTAACAATCAAATAACAGAAGCACACAAAAAATTATTTTTCTTTAAAATAACCTCTTCGTTGTAAAAGCTGAAACCTTTATGCAGCTGTCATGTTGTTATGTTAATTGTACAAAATAACGGAAATTCTAATAAAATGTGCATTTCTTGAAGATCTGTTAAACAAGAAAATATTTTAGGTAATGCTGTTGTCACCAAGTGCCCCTCTTGTGCAGATTTGTAGTGTTATTCTTTTGGAACCCAAAGGTTCATTACGCTGTACACAAGAGTACACCACTGTTTCATGGATTGCCCTGTAAAGGCATGACGTTCACATCAAGTATCATAAAAATCCATCAATTGGCTGAAAATTTATTATGAGGGGATAGGTCAAAGACACTGATATAATGATACTACCTTAAGTTTATCTTTTATTATTATTAACAGGCGTAGGCATAACTTGAAGGGGGGAGGAAGGGAGGGGGGCAAATGCCCTTATTTTTTTACTTAAGAATATATTTTTATTTCTGAATTGTGGAGGGACAAATAAAAACATGGGTCACAATGACGGAAAGGTTTCATGTATATTACAAAATGGTTCAAATCTATCTTCCCCCTCTTCCTAACTTGACTCTTTCATAAATTAAAGTTCCTAATAACCATGGTCGGTCCCCCCTCCGCCCAGTGTTATTAGCGAAGTTACGTGTATGATAATAGGTTACAGACACATGCTCTGTGTTTTCAATAAATATCATGGAACAAGAGATACCTCTTTACCTGTAGTGCAAGAAATGGCTTTGCAGATTCGGATGCAGCACGCCCCATGTGTCTGGGATCCAACAGTCGCACCACCATCTCCCCACGCCTTTCCACTGCTTCCAGCGCTGCAGCTGTCGTTGCATCATGATCATTCTCTACTGTCTCAATCTGTCGGAAGATCTCTGTTGAGATTCCGCTCACCTGTACAAACAAGATGAAACAGTTAAACACGTCACTGTGAGATCTCCTGTGGCATGTTGATTACTGGAATTACCTAATATCAAGTGAAAGAACTGAATAGCTATAATTCAAATGTGACTAAAACTACACAATTTGTGTATATGTATGTAGTACAGCATAAATCAGTGACATCTAAGTCTTGTGCAGTGGTGGGACACATGATCAGAAATATGTGTGTTTTTCTCATGAATTACATTACCAATGAGAGTGGTAAACTACAGCACACTACATATTAAGAATATGGCCATTGAAGCTGTAACAGAAGAGAAATGGACATGTTGTTAGGCCCTCGTGGCTCACTGGTTCATGAGTATGTATAAAAATAAGTTTGAAAAATATCTCATGTGTGTGGGATGCAACCTGGAGGTAGAGAAGCCATATCTCAGACATTTTTGAATGGACTGTCAAAACAACTGAAATTTTTAATTGTAAATACATGAAGGAACCAAATCAAAACTTCAAAATTGAACTGAAACATAAAATAAATATTCATGTCTGATATAAATGAATGGTTTCAACACAAAGACTTATTTTTCTGAAATTAGATAGAAATTTCTTCAACCTTAGAGTGACCTCCACTGTGTCTTCTTTCATGTTTCATTAGCTCATCATTTGTAGCACGGCAGTTATGTTGCTTAATGGAAGTGATAAACTGTGAACATTACTTAGCATGAAATGTGATGGAAGGATGGCTGCTTACTGTAATTTAGGCACAATTTAGACAAAAGTGTTTTAGTCAGTTTCAAGATAATGTACAAACTATCAACAAGTATGACTGATGTAAACTGCAAGGTATCAGTCCAGGTGGCAGATGTGAGATATGATGTGAAGTGGTAGTTGATGTGCTTGATAACGGCAGGAACATACCTTCCGGAAGTCTCCTTGCACTACCATTGGTGGTGGTTCCTTTTGCCTCACACCTGAAGTGCCTGAACCTGGAACCTGTGACACTTGGCGCCGCGGGCTTGTGGCCATCTCTGGCGTTGTCTCCCGACCTTCCTACAGGCAAGACAATGAAGAAGTTGGCAACTGTACTATTACCAAAATGCTACCAATTTATGTCAACTGTAACAACATTTAATCATGAACTGTTATTTGTAAACTTGACTTTACATATTAACTCAGAATTACAAGGTAGTGTGACATGAACATGGGACAAAAAAAATTTATATATATATAAGAAGACTTAGCAAAAGTAAAAGCTTTTAGAAGCTTTGTCTAGATACATACTACTGACAATCACAAAACGCTATTATATCATACTTGAACAAAGAGTTCCTCTTGTATAGCATACAGCACACTTTCCTACTGCACACCACAATAGCTCCGTTGGGTTGATATAAAGTTTTTCACTAAAAATAACCAAGTTATAATCGCCATTCAATTTCGCGGACACCTCAGCATCTACTTCGTCACTTCCTGTTATACCATTACTAATGGCGGGACTGACTGCCTTCCTTTGTACCAGTTCCCCCTCTCTCTAGCGCAAGCTAGTGGTCAGTCTCTTTGTAACAGCATAACAGCGCAATGGTATGCATTCCACTGTCATTACAGATCGGATATATCATGCAAAGATACTTTGCTTGTTTTTATTCAGTCTTCTAACTATAGATGTTCAAGGCCTATAGAGCGGAAAGAGATGAGAAGTTAATATAAATGGAGCAAAAGTAAGGGTCGCGTTCATACATTTTTCCCGGTATTATGTGTCCCGCAAAATTCGGTTCGGGTCTGCCAATATTCCGGGGTTTTCCAAGTCTTAAAAAGTGACATTTCTGATAACGCGTACGAATATTATGACTTTCACTCAGAGGAGGGAAATGTCTCTGGGAGTAGGGCATCCATCAACATGCCACCAACAGGACGGAATTGGAGAAGATGAGGACTATGTGAAGATTAGTGATTACAGAGTCTGGACCAAGACTGCGAAGAACGAGAAAATGATATATAAAGAAATATCAGTAAGTGAACTGAGTGACCGGTTTTATTATATATTTTTCATTATTATTTCCTTTTTTAAATTTATACGTCACAGTTCCTTTTCCGAGCCACCTCTTTGAGACAATATTGACAAATTACTCTAATTTTTTTTGTGTGACAGGTTAAAATTTTTGTCATAAACTACCTCTTCTCCCCCGCCACTTAAATATTACCAAGTGTCCCGATTTTCAGTTTAAAAAAAGTCATTTGCCTGGAAACACTGAGGAATACGAAGTGAGATCACAATCAGGTCAGCAAGTAATCCAGCAGAGATTCGAAATGGCTACTTCCCGAATTCATGAGTACAAGGTTAGTGCGTTACCACGACATAAGTTGCTTCATGAACGATGCAGTAATTTGAAAGTGTTCATATACGTAAAAATATTAATTTCACAGTTTACACGCAAATGTGTAATAATATTGTGTCTCCCCCCTACCCATCCCCCCGAAAAAAATTCTGGCAGCGCCTAGATTGTTGTGTACACCGTTTGTTTATCAGTATCACATTCTGTAACCTGATATTGAGGCGTGTAAGTTGAAGAGTGGACAAACTGTTTCATTTCTGTCACTCTTCAGAGCTCAAGGTGGACAAAATTCTACTTGTGTCAGTAAGAACTTGGAGTATAAAACCACTAAAACTAACTAACTAACTCCATGGAACGGAGTCCTTCTTCAGAAGCTAACAGGTCCTCCGTTAGTCAAGAAACCCCCTATAAATTAATGGAACCCGAAGGTTCATTATCACATTTTCAACAGTCCGCCACCTGTCCCTATTCTGAGCCAGATCAATCCAGTCCATGTCCCATTTCTTGAAGATCCATTTCAATATTATCCTCCCATCTACAGCCTGTGTCTTCCGAGTGGTTTCCCCTCCAGAATTCTGTATACACCTATCGTGTCCCTCATGCTTACTACATGCCCCGCCCATTTCATTCTTCTTGATTTGATCACCCGTATAACTTGGTGAGGAGTACAGATCATACGGCTTCTCCTCTTTGTAGTCTTCTCCATTCCCCTTGTACCTCGTCCCTCTTAGGCCCAAATATACACCTCAGCACCCTACTCTCGAACGCCCTCAGCCTACTTTTCTCCCTCAATGTGTGTATAAAGTTGGATAAAGTAGACTGTATTTGATTCAGTCACTGGATTGTGGGTACACGGAAAACTACTAACGTTCACTTCAAGTTACACCAAAATGTCGCTCATTGCTCGCGTCACTGCAGACGAACAAGACCACACGGCTACCAAAACACAACTATTGTTACATTCATGACTAACACTGCTCCAGCGATAACGCCGGCGTCGAATTCATAACAAAGAGACAGAAGGTGAATACCTTCCCAGGCGAAGTCTGCTAATACAAAATGAAAGCTTAAACATTCTCCCCCCCCCCGTGATATATCATATCACTAAAGTTTAAGATTTCAGCATTATTTCACAGGCAATAATACTAATTTATGAACCGGTCACTTAAATTGTCCAGAAGTGGTTTTCACTGTTACTACTCTTGTGTGTCCACCTGAACCTGGAAATGTTTCACTAATAGTTGCTAGCCTCCAAGACAATGGAGGTCTGGTTGCTGGCTGCGCCATTTGCTGCTTTGCTGCAAGTTGTTCAAATAGTCGGACGACCACCTTTTCCACAACTGCTGATTGAAGCGTTGAACTCGCTGCCATCTGGATAAGCTGTTTATTGTTGTATTGGTAAAGACTGGCTCAGGAAGGGGAGGTCAACGAAGCAGCAATAAGAAAAGGACCTGGACTCAAATAACTAGGATCATTAGGTTCACTGGAGAGTGAATTCAAACACGCTTCTACTTGTATAATCAAAGTACTAAATTCCTCAAAAGTCAATAATATCTTGCAAACAGTTCTCTTCCAGTGATACTTTAAAGACATAACACCTGCTTCCCACAGTCCTCCAAAATGTGGTGAATTCGGAGGAATGAAATGTCACTGAAATTGTGTCTTTGCTGAATAGTCATGCACGTGCCTTAAAAACTCTTCAGACTTAAAGAACGCCTTCATTTCTCTATTGGCTACTACAAATTTACTGCCATTATCGCTGTAGAGGTGATATATTAACCCTCTTCTAGCTATAAAGCGTTTCAGTGCTGCAATGAATGCTTCACATGCAAGATTAGACACCAGTTCTAAGTGTATAGCCTTAGTAGCCATGCAAATCAACAATACTACAAAACATTTAGTTGTACTTTTGCTTCTAGTATTGCCACTTTTTATCTCAAATTGGACCCACATAATCTATTCCCACATTTAAAAATGGGCATGCCACTTTTACTCTTGCCAAAGGTAATTGACCCATCAGCTGTTGTGATGTTGCTGCTTTTAGCCTGAACCATGGCAAACAACGATGTAACACTGGACGAATGACTTGCTTCATTCTCGGTATCCAATACTGCTGTATCAAAGAAGCACTCAATAGTTGTGAACCTGCTTGCGGAAGCCTCAAATGTTCATTCATTATAATCAGTTCTGTAATATGATGGCAGGAGGCAATATTAGTTGATGTTTGGAGTCGCATGGAAGATGTGTTTGCTGTAATCTTCCACCAACTCGAAGATAACCTTCCTTGTCAAGGAACGGATGCAGAGGTTGAAACTGGCTCTTCGACAAAACCTGACCCTTCTTGCTGAGGTCACTGATTTCTTGAGCATAGATCTTCTGCTGTGCTACCTTAATGCAGGCGTGCAGTGCATCTCTTAATTCTGTGCTGGTAAGATAACCTGTCCTTCTTAACGACGGGTTGTTTGCATTGCGAGAAAATCTAAAAAAATAGGCTGTTATTTTTTACAGTCTTGATAGCGTTGAAAATCTAGTGATAAACTCTGCTGGTGAGCACTGAATCATAACTTTAACTGTAGTAACCTCCCATTTTTCTGGATGTCTTAATAATGGAATGTTAAGCTACTGTTCTTGATGCTGACTCAGTCGTTCAGGACCTACCCACCATAACCTGCAATTCTTCAGGGTCTCCGGATTTGTGCCTCGTTATACGAGATCTGCTGGATTGTTTGCGGATCCAACATGTCTCCATTTACATCCTGCAGTCAGTTCTTGAATCTGGGAAACTCTGTTGGCAACAAATATTTTCCACTTACTAGCTGACGTTGCTAACCATGAAAGCACGTTCGTAGAATCTGTCAATAACAAAATTCTGTCTATCTTCAAATTCACTGCAGGTACTGTTTTCTGTATCAATTGTGCTAGGAGTAAGGCTCCACACAATTCTAATCTTGGGAGTGTGATTTTCTTAACTGGGGCAACTGTCAACTCTGAGCAAAGCAATTTAGTTGTTACTTTCCCCTGCTGATTAACAAATAGCAAATACAAACTTTCTCCATAAGCCTTCTCGTTAGAGTCACAAAATCCATGCAACTGAATTTCTGTTGGCTTTGCTAAGACTGATCTATCAACAGTTATCTCGTTCACCTGGGACAGATGGAAATACATGTCCATCCACTGATTCAAAAGTTCTGATGGTAGTTGATCACCCCAATCACGCTTGTGCAGCCACAACTGCTGCAGGAAAATTTTGTATGCAACAACAACTGGAATAATTAAAACTAGTGGATCAAATGTGGCAGTAACAATAAAAGAAATAATACATTTGCTGACAGGAGAGTTTTTAGGCTCTTGCAATTTTTGAACACATCTTGCCTTGCTAATCAGGAACTGCTCTGATAATGGATGCCATAGCAAACCTAGTGTTTTGATGCCTTCATTGCTGTCCAGCCCAATGGGTACCTCAATTTCTCTACTACTAGGAGGGACTACTTCTAAAATGCTGGGGTAACTGGCACAAAACTTGCGTAGGTGAAATCTCCCTCGTCCTAAAAGTGCGATGAGTTCTTGCCGTAGTCTTAGTGCATATTCTATCGCGTTGGCTCCACACAGAGCATCATCCATATAGAAATTGTTTGTTAATGTTTCTGGTGCTAGTGAAAAGTCCTTTGATTCATCTTCTGCAAGCTGTTGTAAACAACGTGTTGCTAGATAAGGTGCTGATGAAATGCCATACGTCACCGTTGACAGCTCATATGTTCTGAAATGTTTCCGCAGAGGATCTTCTGCACAAAATTCGCTGCAAACTTCTGTCGTCTTGAAGAATCTTGACTTGGGGGGTACATCTTAGCTATATCTGGGGTGGATGCAATTTGGTAGGTTCTAAATCGTAAAACGATGGAATACAAATCTCGTTGTACTGGAGACCCTAAAAGAAGTGTATCATTCAAAGAGAGTCCGTTACTCGAACGACATGAGCCATAAAAAACAACGCGAGTGCGTGTTGTACTGCTGGAACTCTTGAAAACCGCGTGATGTGGAAGGTAATACCGTTCCTCTGCACTGCTTGTGTCTTCGTTTGTCTGGTTCATATGACCCAGCCCATCATATTCTTGCAAAAATTCAGAACATGCTTGATGCAAATCTGGATGTTCCTGGAACCGTCGCTCAAGCTGATGAACTTGTTCATACGACTCTCCTAGACGACCTTGACATTCACGTTAAGGAAGTCTCACAATGTAACATCCTGTATCAACTCGTGCGGTGCGCTTCTTGAAGTGTTCTTCACACAAAATTTCTTCAGCTGTCCATGTCTTATTAGGGAATTCTTCAATTTCCCAAAATCTTTGCAGTTGCTGATCTAAGTTGTAATTGTTGCGGATGAAGAAACTTTTCCTTGGAACTTTTTCAGGCGCTACTAAAGGTGTCTTGCCTGAAACTATCCATCTTAGATCTGTATCCTGTAAAAATGGATAATTTCCTGGTCGCGTCTTCTTATCATGGCGAAGAACTTCAAAGAACACATCAGCTCCTAACAGGATGTCAATGGAGTTGGACCTGTTGAAATTATCATCTGCTAACATCAATCCTTCCGGGATTTACCCGGTCACTACTATCCTCAAATGTGGCTGGAATCATTCCTGTTATTTTGGGAAGCACGGCGAAATCTATTTTAGTTTCCCAATTGCTAAATCTGGATTTTATCTCCAGTGAAGCAACATAATGAACTGTTTTTGCAACCTCATTAATACCTTGAACAGGTATTTGTGCCTTAAATTTTCTCAAATGAAGTTGCTGAATTTAACTCTCTGTTACAAAATGACCTTGTCATGCTGAATTCAACAATGCTCTGCATTTCACTAATTGTCCACATTTATCCCTAACATAAACTAGCAAGCAGTATCTGTGAAGATGGTCTTCCCTTAGATGTATGACAGACTGTTACACCTGATTGGCTGCTGTTATTTTGTTCAGTTCTGGTCAACTGTGGCATTGCAATCGTTGCAACTGTTTTTCTGAGTTGGCTCAGACTCACATGGTAACAAAGAATTATGCTTCCTACTGCAAAATTTACACCTCCATTCTACCTTACATTGTGATGTCCTATGACTGTTACCTAAGCAATTAAAACACAATTGATACTGCTTAATTAAATTTAACATCTGCTGTGAGCTTGCTTCCCTGAACTGCTTACATTTATATAAGGGATAGTTGTCTCTGCACAAAACACGTGAGCTGTGTGTGGCTACATATGCATGCTTGGTTGGCTTGCTAACGCCACTGCTGTTATTATTCCTAGGGTGCTGACTTGGGTTAATTAGTTCAGAAGCCTGACATTTGCCTTCTAGGAATTTAATTATTGCTTCAATCTCAGTCATTCCTTGGGAAACTGCCTTCATTTCCCATTGTTTTCCGGTTACTTCATCCACATGCTCTATCAATATCTGAGACAACGACACTTCATGCAAGGATATGCTCAAGTCTTAATGCCTTAATAGCATTCAAATTGCTTTGAAACTGAATTACAAGTGCTCTTAAGTAGGTGGTTGATTCCTTGTTGATCACTGGCAGTGACAATAATGATTTCATATGAGCTGCGGCTATTAGACACCCATTGTTATACCTATCACATAGCAAATTCCAGGCTATATGAAAGTTCTGCTGTGTAACTGGAGGTTTCTGTATTAGCTGATGCGCTTCATTAGTTACAGAGCACAGCAAATAGTGAAAGTTTTGAACATTGTCCAGCGCTTGGTTATTAATTATCAAACTGTTAAAAGTGTCATAAACTTTTTTAAACTCTGTTGTGTGACTTCCGAATTTTGGGATTTCAATAGTGAGCAATTTAATCTTAGGCGCTAAAAAATTGCCATTTTCATGCGCTGCTCTAGGCTTCTGTGATTCTGCTGAACTAACGTCTCTTGCTCGTCTTGTCTTCTGAAATTATTCTATCAATCCTAGCTCTCAATTCACAATATGTTTCTGTGACTGCTTCCCTATATAGCCCATGATGTTGCGTTTCATCATCATCACCATCATCATTATATTCCATCTGATCCTGTACAGCGCTGTATTCTTCCCACAGCCTTTCTAACAAATGTAGCCTAACGTTTAAATCATGCATGTCTACAGTATCTAGCAAACTGTCTATGTATTTCTTAATGTGCGTCATTCTTGACTTGACTGCAGCTCTTTTTCTGACTAATGCTTTGCGTGTTTGGGAATCCATGGTGCTAAGGACTGCCAAGGAAAGGGCCAACTTACCGATGATGTGCTGCTATGATACAAGGTTCGGTCTACGTACGCTGGCAACTGAGCTGCTCGGAAGCCGTCTACCGATCTGCTTACGCTGTCGCTTGTTGCTATGCTGAGTTGCGATCTTCTCGCTTGGCGTCATTTTACTTGCGATTCTTAATAGAATCGATGCTAACCCATAATCCGGCACGGTAAGGATCATGTATAAAGTTAGATAAAGTAGACTGTATTTGATTCAGTCACTGGATTGTGGGTACACGGAAAACTACTAACGTTCACTTCAAGTTACATTAAAATGTTGCTCATTGCTCGCGTCACTGTAGACGAACCAGACCACACGGCTACCAAAACCCAACTATTGTTACATTCATGACTAACACTGCTCCAGCGATAACGCCGGCGTCGAATTCATAACAAACAGAGAGAGAAGGTGAATACCTTCCCAGGCGAAGTCTGCTTACACAAAATGAAAGCTTAATGTGTGAGGCCAAGTTTCACACCCATACAAAACAACAGGCAAGGCTATAGTTCTATCTGTCTTAATCATTATACTTTTGTACGGCAAACTGGAAAACAAAAGGTTCTTCACCAAATGGTAGCAAGCATTCCCTGACTTCAATCTGCTATTAATTCCTTCATGAATGGAATTAAGATTCGTTACAATTGTTCCCAAATATCTGAACTGTTTCACCATTTCAAAGGTCTTATTATCTACCTAAATGTAGTGATTTTGTCCGGCATTCCGATCTCGAGACCCCATCATGTCCTTCGTTTTCTCAGCATTTACGTCTCGATCAGTCTTCTTACTAGAGACTACTAAAACTTCTGAAAAAGGATAAAGTGAATAAGAATAAAGTGAAAAAGAAAAATGTAAGATATTATTCAATTTATCACTTCACTTCTTTAGCAAATGAAACATTCACATTAAACGGCTGGGCAAGCTAAACCCGCAATTAACAGCAAACTGTAATATGTGACCCTATGTGTTTAATAATCATTCACTTGCAAGCGCGTTCCGTTTGAGTTTATATCAGGCAATAAGCTTCGAGTAAATTGGATGAAAACAAATCAATTGCGCTCTCAACCCCCTCCACGGTAAAATGCCGCATATCTCCAAACCACACTTTCCACAAAAACAATTACATGGGCATTGCCTTTCGCCACCCCCAGTGGCGTACCGAGGGGGGGTTGGGGTGTTCAAAACTCTCCCCCCCGAAATTCCGAAGGCCCTCCAAAATCGTGCCAAACACGACCCGATTGTGAAAACTGTTAAAAATTGCTGCATTTAGGACGCCAACACACCAAGATGTTCGGAAAAAAGGCAGTGACATTCTAAAACTACGAGTACCTAGGTTCGCAGTTGTTTTACATTAGCAATGACAAATAAATTGATTGTCATCATAAATAGTCGTAAAGTACCAAAAATTAAGAAAATTTTACTTTGAAATGAAATGTCTTGTACCAAATTACAGCTGCCTCCAGAATCCCTGAGTAGGGGGCTACCGCTCCCAGATCCCCGTTCTCTCTGACCTCTGTCCTAAACTGAATTTGTTGAACCCCCCCTCCCCGAACAAAATTCCTGGGTTCGCCACTGCCAACCCTCCCCCTTCCATAGTTGCCAAATTCCACACAGTTTTCTTCAAGCACCAACTATTCAGTTCGCCCCAAATACCATCTTTATACCACACATGTGACTATTTTTATCGGCGGTTTTGGTAAAAGTATTTTGTTGATAATTGACGGTCAAATAAACCTTCCCTTCCGACACGCTTAACAATTACATTGCACACTATAATTTTGGTGTGAGGATGTCTGGGTCATAGGAAAGCAAAAGAGTCACAGCTCTGGCTACCAATGTTCTTCTGTATAAAAAAAAAAATCAAGAAAGGGAGATGTGAACAGCGGAAGAAAATGGTTCATCAGGAAACCTTTACATTCCATTGTACCTCTTAACAACTGAAAGTATCGGCCATATAAATAAATCAATCATAAATAAATAAAGTCTTCGAGGTTGGTAAGCTAAACAAAATCTTTACCTTGCCGAAAGCAAAATATTTATTGAAAGCACGTAGCCTATTCTTGTTATGAGTAAATACGTATCTAAGGAACATGCCGCCTACATCTTCCGTGTAACTGCTTAGAAGACTGCAGGGTGTCATAACCTAGAAGACCACGACGCGAGAGTTTATAATTATTTACTCAAGACGACAAAACCTAAAGATACAAACTTACTTGACCAAATACGCTTAAGGCTTTGCAAATCTTCCTATCCACCTTCAGTGTCGCATGATACCTGTGGTGGCCACGCAATCTATGGCGTGGGTATGGGGCCACTCATTTGCCGGGATTGCGGGTTCGAATCCCGCCAGGTAATGGATGTCTTTTTGAATGTTACGTATTGTCAGGTAGAGGTCGCTGCGGCGTTCTGATCGCTCGTCCAGAGTAGTCGTACCTAGTGTGGTGTGTGTGAATGTGATAATCAATTCTTGACAATGAGGAGGCCCTGGCCAAATAGGAGCTACTATGCCATGGAAAAAAAAATGATACCCATACCTTTTGCAGTCATGAACGTGCGGCTGTTCGTTTTGCAAAATAACTGAATGAGCATGTAGGAAAGAGGCATATAGCTAAATTAAATATTAAAAAGCTTCGGTACTGCACCGTACGTTACAGCGCATAGGCGGAATTAATACATGATACATACTTTCCAATGGATTTTAATTCGGTGTCCGTATGTCGTTATTACTAGCATTGATCTCATTTTAATGTGAAAGCGTTCAGAAACAATGTTTTGACTGCCTATCCGAACGTGTGACGAAGTTCCAGGGCTGAGCACATTACGCTCGGTACCGTACTACAGTATCTGGCGTACTATGCAGTATAGTACACACACAGAGTAGTGTAACGTATCGATTGTGATTCTCTCCCTCCCCTACCTTCATATCAGTTTCATATTGACAGTTAACCGCTTATGATGCGGCAGTAAAATAATTCGATTTTAAAACACAATTAGTATATTCTGTATGAATAAAATATATAATAAACTAAATGCGTATTGAGGAAGAAGTGTAACTGACCTCCCTCATAAACACTACAAGTTTCCAAATTGCGTGGCGAATTTATATACAATTTGTATAGGGAATCTGTAGCGAAACAAGATGGCGAATTTAGTCTCTTTCGTACACACACAGTCCTGAAAAACAAATAAAACTTTGTCAGTTTTCTTAAAAGTAAATATTCGCGGACAGGTAATTTTTATATAGGCATGCAAATTTTGTTGCAACACTGTTGTTATATTCACCATGGAAGTCGCAGGAATGCGCCGGATGGCTCAGCCATCTTTGCCTACTTGCCTGCCTGCCACCCTATTTACGTGCATGAATGTAATAATCCGAAAATTTCACACACAGTGAAAACTAGATGGATATTGTGGTGTATCATCTCATAATTCGAGAAGTTTTAGAATAATTTTGGTAAAGTTTTACATATTCTATTGTTGCTCGTATGACTGAACTGTTGTACGCTGTTGATAGAGAAATGTAAAAAAGTCAGCATTATTCAGTACCTGAAAGTAAAGACAACAATGAAGCAAAAGCGTCCAAATTTTTAAATAATTCGAGCATTTCCTCAGCTGTTGGATGTGATGTGCGTGTTTTAAAAAATACAAGAAAACAATAAATAAATAAATAAATTTAATTAGCTCATTAAACAACGAACCTTAGTTTGCTGAGCATTTAGAATTTTGCTGCTGTTTTATAAAACAGTAGTTCTGGATACGAACATAAGGACACGAGACTAAGTAGACCTATTTAATGAATCTTTTGTTTATTGGACCGTGCATCATCTTGATAGTTGAATAAAGATAGACCAACTTGATGTCACTTGCTTTATTATTTCATTATTTAATGCTCAACATGTTTCGAATGTTAGTACATCAATCCTCAGGAGCTTGCGACTTATTTGTTGAGTTATTTCATGGGTTGTATTGCTCTGGTTCGATGTGTGTTGGTGTTACGGTGTGGTTCGGCTGGGGTGGTGTGGTATCCGTATGA
>Ga0136643_10004566_pt1 | contig 19165 bp, 5 predicted proteins | sample TergutLab28metaG_FD_96883 | JGI IMG/M metagenome (GOLD analysis project Ga0136643, IMG submission 96883) | Labiotermes labralis P1 segment gut microbial communities from Petit-Saut dam, French Guiana - Lab288 P1 (version 3) (version 3) | ecosystem: Host-associated > Arthropoda: Insects >...
CATACAGCAAAGCAAGAACGAAACGACCAATGTGATAAACAACATCATAGTCGCGAGCTTCTGATGATGGGCATAGTAATGCTTGAAACATGCTGAGCCTATAAGAAATACAATAAAACAACAAGTGGCATCTAGTTGGTTTTTTGTTCTTGGGATATGAAATTTACTTAGTTTCGTTCTTTTCCTTCTGCGATAGGCTGTAGACAGCAGATTCACCATAGTGTGCCTATTCTTAGGCTGAAGTGCTGTGGGTTTACGAGCAGAAAGTAGATAGACCTGCTAATGTGAATAGTGCTTAGGTGTTGGTTTTATTAAATGATGCTATGGAACATTTTCTTCGCCTTCACGGACACATTTTAAACCAACCTGACAATAAACACTAAACATGTTTAAAGTGCTGCGTAGGCGTGGGTACATTGAATAAACTCATGAATATTGCATCTTTCGCAGGAAAAGATAAACATAATCTTTACAAAAGAGTGACAGTGACGATGTTGTTTTTAAAACTCTTCCCGTGATCGAAATAGCTTGCTAGTTATGCTACGAGGAGGAGAAGAAAATAACATGTCATCCATCCTTGTTTCTACTGCTACAGGCTATCGCTGCACCCTATCGAGTTTTGAGATGTTTATACGACGATCGTGTTTCGATGCTGAGGGTTTATTAAAGATGTGGTTGTACTTGGGGGGCCAATTCGAATTGACTGATGATTGGTACTTATTCCATTTAGCCTAGTATTAGGGTGCATAGCATCTCCAAGAAGTCTGTAAAATATTTAGTGTCTGAAAGCCAGGAGGATTATAGACTTATGGTATTTGAGAACAGCGGCTGAGGAGTATATTTCGACATAGGACGGAGGAAGTAACAGGAGGCTGATTTGAATCGCGTAATGAACTTTTTTTCACTCCACATTACAAGGGTGATCAAGTCAAAGAGTATGGGATTGGTGGTTACGTAGAACTCATACGAGAGATCAGAAGTGCATACACAGTTTTAGTTGGAAGATCTGAAGGGAAGATGCGCCTTCGGGATCGTAGACTTAAATGGGAGGGTAATATTAAAATGGATTTTAAAGAAATAAGATTGCCTGAATATGGACTGGATTCATCTTCCCCGGCATAGAGCCTCCTGACTGGCTGTTGTGAACGCAAAGATGAATTCTGGGGCCCCATAAAGAGCGGGGGATTTCTTCACGGCCTGATGGACTCAGTCATTCCTGAAGAAGGACTCTACTTCCTGAACTTAATTTATGTACATTGTTACATAAGTACTAAGGACAGCTTGACGAACTGGCAGTACTGACTTCTACATAAATATAAACTTTGCTTAAATGCATTATGAGAGTGTTCCACAATTTCGTACAGAATATTAGGCTAATAAGACGGTGCGATATCTCGTAGGATCGCGATGAAACGGTAAGGGATTTGGTGATATCGTGATTGAATGGTGTATATCTGTTCACTTCATGATTAAAGGATGCCGGGTGTGGTGGTATGGTGACAACAATGTAGGATATCTTAGTATCGTGATTAAACGATGGGGAATGTGGTGGAATCGTGTCTTAATGGTGTTTATCTGGTGCTGTGTTCAGATGGTTGGCGATCTGATGGTGTCATGTTTAAACCGTGTTGGTCTGGTGGTGTAATTAAACGGCGGGGATCGGGTACAGTCGTGATTAACTGGTGATCATCTGGAGGTGTGATTAAACGGTTTGGGATCACTTGATGTCTCAAGTAAATTGTGGAAGATCTGTGGTATTGTGATAAGACGATGGAAAATCTGATGTTATCGTGATAATATTGTGTTGACCTCGTGTTATTAAACGGTGAGGCGTCTGGCGGTATGGTGATTAAACGATTTCTTTCAAAGCTCATCTTCGTGACGGTCGGATGTAGTACTAATTTTTAAGTTCCGGTAACATCAGCCCTTATATCTTCCATTAAAAAGTGCGGAATATTAGTGAAATCTCGTCTGTTAATCTTTGAGATCAATTCTCTATGGCATGTGACGTCCACATCATTGAATTAATGTGATTCGAATTTTAAAATCTTTGGCCGTATGTTACGGGGATTTTCGGACTGGCGTCTATGAAGACCTTTTCCACATCCATCTGTTGGAATTTGACATTTAACCGCGTATAGTTCTATATGATTTTTTGTTTTAGTTTTGATTTTGTTGGGCTTGCCCCGAAATTGGACGGGAATGTAATTTCCCTAGTGTATGACTGATTTCGATAGAAGACTTGAAGGGGTTTGTCCACTCTGCCAGCCATCATTCTCATCTGTCACCCTATCATCATCATTCGAGAATAATTGAATCTACCCCTTTAAGTGCATCCTGCTAACGTAAAATAGATTCTAGCGTTGCTAAGAGCTGGTTTAGCTAATGGCTTTACGGTCGATTGCTTCTAATATTGCAAAACATCTGGTGACTAGTAATAGCCGGAAACGATTCATTTTAAAACCATGTGATGTGTTAGTTACACTGAAGTTTCACAAATCTGCAGGTCCTTTTCAGTGCAGTACGTATCTTTACATCTTGTTTCTTTAATATCAGTGTTTAGGCACGTTCGCAAAATTGCGAAAAGCGAATACTAGCTTCGTCACGTCTGTCCCTCCGGGTGTGTGTGTGTGTGTGTCCGCGTGGAACAACTCGGCTCCCACTGGACGGATTTACGTGAGATTTGGTTAAGTTTTTTTTTTTTTCGAAAATATGTCAACAAAATTCAATTTGATGTTTGTGTGACCGTGCATCATTGATACAATAATATAAACAGCCAACTACATGCAACAATAATAATTGAAATAATAAAATTATTATTGTTGCATCTAGTTGGCTGTTTATATTAGTGTAACAAAATTCAAGTTTGATTAAAATCTGACAAGAATAACGGATACTTTACATGAAGGCTTATGTGCATTTATGATAATGTCTTGCTCAGTTCTTGATTGAGAAGTGTTTAAGACAAAAGTTGTAGAGAAAATCAAAACACGCATTTTAATTTCAGTAAGTTTTTTTTAATGTTGCCATTTATGAGATAATGTGGAAAAAAATTGTAGAGCCGGACAGGCTACAGATGACAATATAACATGGGGCATGCGCTTTCATGCTGGAATACTAAACCTACAGACCCACACTCAGAATATGTGATACTGATTGATTTTGCACGGCAACAGTGGTTACGTGAACGCCCTTCATTGTTACGTTTGTACATGCATTGTCTGTCTTGTAATATTATGCCCTTCTCTACGCTTAGGTATCCAGAATGGTCTCTTTCCTTAAGTTAATTTTACATGGCATATTTTTTAAGTTTCCTCCTGTCATCTCGCATGTAGAACACAGTGTATGGCGGTTGGAATATGGTTTAGAATCCTCGTTCCGTTTTATGTGTATTTGATTATGGACATATTTCGTCTGTAACTTTTGTGTTAGAATCTGTGTTCGGTTTCAGGTGTGTTTGATTATGGACACAGTGCTTCCCTGATTCTATTGCGTTAGAATCCGCACTCCATTTCATGTGTTTCTTTACGGGCAATATGTGTCTGTACTACGTAATTGTCTTGTGTTAGAATCCAAAGATCCAGCGCCTGTAATGTGAAAACCCGCCATTGGTCTCTTTCACGAGGCAATTCATCCATTTCCCATACTTCCAACTTTTCTTCCTTTCGTAAGCTTTATACGTGTATTCGATGTGTTTCTTCTTGTCATCCAATTGAAATTAGTCAAACAAAAATTCAGCCACTAGGGAATGTCTGTACTTACCAGCAACACTATACCGTCTTTGAAGTTGTGCATTAGTGTGTTGCTAAGCTCCGTGTAGTACATTGTACCATCTTGTTTATCTTTCACGAACTCGCCATTTTGTCCACACATCGTGTTTATTAATTTTTTGTGGTTGTCTGAAGAACAAATTCTAAAATAGCTCAATCTCTCTGAGTTTGAAAATTACCCCTCTCATTGCTCCTGCAATACAGTAAAATGTATCTCCCCTTCTTCTGCATGTTTGTTGCATTCAGTGGGTGGATTGCATTATTTCGGAAATATCGTACGCTTTCTAATTTATTTGGGCGGACCACAGGCGCTGATATTTCTTCGGATAGACAAAATTTCCTCGCATTTCATGGTACTCGAAGGATCGTTTGCGCATTCAACAGACTCAGCCATTTGTCCCTGCCTTGAGCCAGATGAATCCACTGCGCCACCCCTCAATCATTTATTCAGGGTCCATTTTAATATTAACCTCATCTACTCTTAGATTCTCCAAGTAATCTGTTTCCTTCAGGTTACCGCAGCAGAACTCTCTATACATTTATTATCTTCGCCTCACACGCCACGTGCCCCTCTTATTATCCTTAGTTTGATCATCCGAAAAATATTTGGCGAGTAAACATGATCATGAAGCTTCTCATTGTGCAGTTATTTTGTAACTGTCTATATTCCTTCCTCTTAGCAGCAAATGTAAGGAGTTATTGAGTTGCACCGTACAAATATGTGTTTGGTTTACAGTGTCATTCGAACCTTGTTCTTTTCCATTGCAGAGGTTTTCTTAAACCTCTGTATGCCAAGCTGTAAAACAGAATTTGATTCCAGGACTGCATTGTTCGGGTGGGCAAAGACTTCAAGCGCCGTAGATCGCGGCTTCTCGGGGTCAGCTTTATTATGAAACCAGTAAATTATGGATATCAGCCTAGTCTGTTGAACTGATTTTACAGTAATAAAGGACGAATAAATGAAAGGACACTTTCGCGTGTGGCAAAAATCTGGGATAAAGTCATATTTATTTTTTCCACTTTAAAGGAAACTTGTCGTCTGTGTTTTTCTTGGTAAGTAAAGTTTGTGTGTAATTTTGATGGCATTGCAGATGGCAGTGAGTGCAGGAGTTTAGCGTTCTGTCTTAAACGACAAACGTACTCGTGTTTAAGTAGGAGAGTAACAGTCTTTGAGAAGTACACGTTTATCGCCGGACTGAAAGCAGGCGAGATCGGTAGCTGTGCAGCAACATGTTATCCACTCTACGGTGAGAAGTTCGACGATAAAGAGACTCTTTTATCTCGATTTTAGCGTTTGGCAAGTTCGAAATCTGTTTCCACATGAAGTGGCACACTGAAATCGCCTCTGTTTAGGTCCTAAGCAGGACCTAAACAGAGGCGATTTCAGGAGGTCACGAAGAGTAAAAAAATTACGGAGATCTTGACTTATTCCATGATTCAGGAGGACGAATAACAAAAATCCGTACAGCACTTTCATGTCTTGCGTGATAAAGTCGTTATATAAACCATCAAAGATTATAAAAGGCGATTAAAATAGATTGCCACTTCTTTCCGTGACAAATTTGACCTCACGTTTGGAGTGATTAAATACAGAAGCAGTTCTAGGAAGCAAAGTTTGGCAATGTTGCTTGTCTTGAACCCAAACTAATTTTTTCTTCTCGGGTATTGACAGGTAACCTGACCGCTTGTGACATGACAATGCTCCGTTCTTGACTGACATTTTCAGAGGTACTTTTTCTTAATACTACAAAAGCAACTTTTTCTCTTCAAACAAGATGTCATTATTCTTTGTACGTAAATTTAAGGTTTAGCAAAGGAAAGAGAAACGTGATTTTGTTGTGGAAATCCATTTCCGGTCATTTCTAAAATGAGTTGCAATGTTGAACGTTCGTAGTTTTATATTTTACTTTGTCCTCTCCTTCCAAATTAAGCACTTATTACTCCATACATAAGGGCTTTAATCTGCTCTAAAGTGTCCAAACCTGCTTTAGGCCTCCCCCAACCCCCCATCGACAGGTGGTGAGGATTCCTTCTTTGGTCGCAAAGCGGCTGGGTCCTGAAGTTGACCACTGACCTGTGCCGACTGACGAGATTGATGCGTGAAGCAGTGCATCTACATGTCTACAGGGACAACTTCACCCTTAGGACATACTAAGCAGAAATTGTTACTCGGTGTATTCCCGTCGAGTTTTGCGAACTTCATGTTGGTTATTTACGACTGAAAGAACTGCTGTGTTTTTATAAATCAACATTTCTTTTTTCCTTACGTAATAGGTAAGGCCTACACTACGCGTTCTACTGTAAGCGAAGTATGTAATTTTCTCGCGAGATTCCTCATACTGAGCCAATGACAGGACACAAAGACAAAACGAATGTAGAATGCGACACTACTTCACACTTGCGGTACGATTTCTTTCAGTCCAGGGCGTTATATTATAAAAGGCTGCTAACTCATTTTTAAGAAAGTGGCAAGACCGCTTTTTGTATCGCGCCGTGTTTCATCATCCTTGTGCACACAACGAAGCAATAAATGGAAACGCCTGCAATCTGTTGAGCGATCCTAGTATGTGAGTGTTCCAAGACCTAGCGCGCTGCAAATCGCACGGCTACTGTGATGACAGCTTCAGATTGAATCAAATTTCCTCCCCATTCTTTCTGCGGAAGCTTCAGACAGACTGAAAAATATTGATTTTGTCAGTGCTAATGAATTTCTGTGGGTGGGGTGGACGTGCTCAAGTCCCAGCTCGCATGGTGGCGACTTCTGGACGTGACTAACGACGCTGCGTCGTCGGCATTTAATTGTGACCGCGGCAGCTTAAAACAATAGCACAGTACTGGCTGGCGGTCCGTCACCCTGGCACGCTTTAATGAGCAGGCAGCAAAAAGTCATAACTGGAGCACAGCTGGGCTTCCTTTGTTCAAGTTTCTGCGTTGAATATTTATCCCCTTTTTTCTCATCATTATCTGTTACTTTCATTTACTTTCTCATTGCTTTCTGTCCTTCGTGTCCTTGTCTTCTTGTTGAAGTTGGCTTTAACACTTTGTAATTCTGGATAGTTACTGAACATAACCATATATTAGTCTTAGAGTGATTCACTCTGCTGTGGTGTGAACATTAAGGCAGTAAGACCAACTGTAGTTACCGTCGAGCATAGCTTACATTTTTGTGGCTTTTCGGCTTCCAACAAGTTTCTTTTTAGTTGCTTCGTAAGGTGTACGTACACATTTTGTCATGGCCGCTTCAGTCTCTGTCTTTTCTCTTCTTGGAACTGAAAAATGAGAATTTGCAAGTTGAACCAATATGTAACAGGTGTATTTAACAGTACGTATGAAGTATCCGAAAGAACTGATTTTCTTCTGACACTGGCGAGATATATAGGACTTGATGTTTATGGTCAGCGTATGAAGTGGCAGCGTTTCATTTCCTTTCTTCTGAATCTTCACTGATTATTTCAAAAGTTGTGAGGAGTGGTATCTGTCCCCAAAGCAAGCAGGCAAGTGAAGCAGCTCTTGTGGTGGAGGTAGACAGCACACACTGCAGCTGCTGTGAGAACACTTGACAGTCCTGCAAGTAGACTTCTTGTAATAACGCTCCCTACTTCTGCCTTACGCAGCACGTTTCGCCATTTTCACTAGAGTAGTAATTGGGCGTTAATTACAGTGTATGTGTATTTACATACGAATACATAAACGAGTGTGCAGAAAATATAGTAGTAACGCTTTCACCTCTACGGTGTGTTCATAAATATGATTATTATGTGCCCTTAAAGTCTCTATTCTTAGATAGAATGTACTTGGGCTATAGAAACAAGCACCGGGAAATCTACTTACGAGTAGTATGGAATCCAGAAATACTTGAAAATGTTCCGTCGCAGACTTGTTGCCGTTTAGCACACCTATTTCCAGATTTAAAAAAGACAGCTAAAATTAATGTGCGGTCTGTAAGTCCAACCCTTTATGTAGCAGTTCTAAATTACAAGTTAAAAATTCATATTTCGCGTTATGTCTACTTCTGTATTGCCTTCTTTGCCATTTTTCAAGTTAAATTATTTTCTACGTTTTCCCAGTGTTTCTCACTTATGACACGGTAGTTCTTTTCGGGAGAGTTTCAGGAAGAAAACTCGAAAAGGTAGACAGTATTACAATGAGCATTTTCAACTACATTTTGGTTTTTCCTTTTTCATTTCCGCAGTAAAAGGTTTCGATTTGTTAGAGGTTGTTTTATATAATTTTTTACTGCATATCCTCGAAACTGGAGACATTTCTCGTCTTTGGCACATTTATCACATGCACACCAGAATACTTTTTAGGCAGTGTTCTCTGTCCATTGCGATCCATAAACACTGAAATGTTAATTTCTTTTATTCTAACTGAAGCCTATAAATTTTTTTGAGATAAAGTTATGGAGAATATATGTGCTTGAGAGTAATAAAGTAAAAGGGAAATGGAGAAAATTACATTGAGGGTCTTTGAAGTTAGCAAACTTTGCTTAGTATAAGTAATAATATTCCTGATCCTGTTCCGGCCGCTATTTGCATGTAGCCACAGAACTGAAGTGGACGTTCAAGTTTGTGGCCGTCTGTCTTGCATGGTAAACCTATTTGAATTGTTTCGATGAACTGTAAATTTTTACATGTTATGCATGCTAAAAAATAATTATTTCTGTATGCTTAGAGCTTTTCCTTCCTAAAAAGATTTCAGTTTTTTTAGTTCTTCCAGTTGGCCATTTTCACGGGTGTTTACTTACCAGAATTCTCTGTGCATTCTTTGATATAGCTACACGTCCAGCCATCATGATATCTTAACAACAGCAGGTGTTCCTTATCAACTACGAAATTTCTCGTTATGTTCACGTGCGTTATCATTCTTGGGTTTAATTTTTTTTCCCCCGTAATAATTTTTTGTATTGTATGTTATATAAGCTGTTCGTTTCAAGGAATTTTTCGTCTGATACGATTTCGTTCTTCTCTCGGATTAACAGCTTCTGATATGAAACAAAGATTAACTTATATGAAACATTTAACTAATCACACTTAACTTCTTGCTTGTAACCGTCATGAATGTTGTATTTTTGTTAGGAAACGTGTGATCTATTTTTCCGTCAATTGTGACTATAAGTAGTATTATACTTTAAAAACTACTATGTGTGCTATGATGGTTTTAATTTATGTATAATGATTGAAGTACACGACGATGCTGTGAATCAATTTGGGATGCACCTTCTGCTCCTGCTGCATGATTGAGAAAGCATTGAGATCAATCGCTATGCGATGAAGTGCGCCGTCTTCTTGTGCCCAAGATAGAAACAGATATGTGTTCATAGCCTTTGAAATGTTATTATTTTGTCGTTTTATTCTTATTGTCGTTATTATTTTATTCCCTTTATTTTTGGCATTTTTGAAGATTCACATCTCCTGGGATGTTACGCTATGTCGCTGGGGAAATTGTCTCGTCTTGTCTAAGGAACGCAGTTCCGTCACCCTTAGGGCAGTTCAAGAAGAATGAATTTTTCTTCGTGGACCATCTTGAAGATTGAGGTAGCATGTTCCTGCTAAACGTCGGTAAGAAGTTGTGTTTATCCCAAAAGATTGTAATTTTCACCAAGAACGCTGTGAAAATATTTAAATCACTCAGTTTGTTGTGCTGTACTCAGCGCAGATTACCCAACTTAAGTGTGTGCCATTCTGAAAATTCGTTGGCCGCCGTCTGCTTGAGATTGCTTGCCTTCTTGACCGTGTGGCTGTGTAATTTTTACAAGTTTTACGTAATGTCTGCCCTGTTGAGTCTACAATGTTTTTCTCACATACGTAAACTAGTCATCTCTTCAGCTGGCATGAGTTTCTGATGTGTCACTATTGCTTTCCCTTCCGTTCTGTGTGTGCTTGGTTTTCCTTCGCTTATTTGTTGTCATATCTTCATCTACCTTATATTATCAGCTCCTCATTTATGGTGTTTTCTCTTTTTTATGTTGGCGTGTATATGTATGTGCTTATCTTTATTCTACCAAAGGACTTAACGGTGTCATTTGTATGCCTACCGATTACTCTATTTTGTCTCCCGTGTCAAAAGTCTGTATCTCACTGCAGTCTATTTACGTGCCTCAGAAGCCAGTGCCGAGCTTTTGAGAAGATAGTAATGAATTTTCTGGTTTCATAAAAGCGGGGAATTGCTTAACAAGTTTCAAAGTTTTAGGTTTTGATGGTGGTGTGTGTTCACATTATGGTCTGCTGGTTGTGACGCCGCACAGTCTCTGCTGTGGCTACCAGCATTTCGAAAGACGCGCAGATCCCACCTTCCGATTCAAAATGAGTAGGATAAGACGAACCAGCCAACCAAAACGCTAAGGGCGGAGACGTGCACGAGGCTCCAAATCGACGTCACTTGGTCCTTTAGCCATCCGTGCTTACAAAACGCATCGCTGGGTTGTGACACGGAAATCTTATAACTTGAACTGCTGTCTCAAACGGATTTCCCCGTCTTAGGTGATGGTCTTGTAATACCCGTAATTACATCATATCTTGCGGGTGGAAAAACTGTAGTTGGATCGATGCTGGGTTTGCACCCAGAGGGGCTTGGTCTCCTAGGCTTAAATTGTTTGCGAATTTGGGCTTGCCGAACGGACGGAGTGGGGGGAGGGGGGGGCGCAGGGTCGAGTTTCCAGACTACTGCAGTGATCGTAATACAACTTGTGATCAGTTACTCTGCCTGTTTTCAAATACTTGCTTCCTCTACTCTGGAGTACGCCCAGTCGAAGTCACGTTGATACTGACGGTCAGTCAGCCAGCCAGTCGGTCCGTCTCGATATCGAACCCCTTTTTAATCTGTATATTGAATACTACTGTCATTTGTTCTTGGAGCGCCCTCTGTAACGAGAGTGCTCGTCTGTCCGTTACTGGCGGATAGGAGTATAGTGCGCTGATATTTTAAATATTCATCAGAGAGCACATTAAGTTACGTACATATATTAGTTATCTCTTGTTTTTTTCGATATGTTTCGGTAGCGACAGTTATTGTTCATATAGACTGGTGCAGTGTACAGTGTTTATACACGTAGTGTGTATCAAATCATTAAATCGCATTGAAATATATAGGATACTAATCCACTGTTCCGCAACAGTTTTTAGTGTTTATTCGGTTCTGATATTTATTGCTATTCTAAAACTAGGCGTGGAGTTTGTGTCTTAAACTAGTTAAGTCCCGATTATAATTCGTGAAAATGCGGCCATGTGCTATTTAATTTTTTTTTATTTTTTGGTATTGCATCAGGTACATGTCCCGTATTAATACTATGTTTTACGAGAAGTCGTTTCTTTATTGTTTCTTCGTCAGAGCGTAAATCCATTCACTCGCCGTTTTGTTTTGGAAAGGATGAGAATGTTACGTTGTTAATTTTCATTGAAATTCTTGTGGATGTTTGGCAGCCTGAGGGAGGGGGGGTGCATTTGGCGTCCGAGTTACTTAAACCTTGTGACCGCGATGATAGGTAATTGTAGGTGTGTACTGCTTGAAGTATAGCCCATAACTATGACATAGGTATAATAAACAAGTGGTGTACATAACTTGGCGTGTACTTTAAAACCTAAGCAATTCACTAGTAGTCTGCAATATGTAGACTTATTGCAGTGGAAGTCTACGGGAATGGGCGAGGAAATAGCATCCGGTCCGGGCTAGTAGGAAAAAACAAAGACCAGGGCTGTTCCTTTCTACTCACTCCTTCACATAGGCGTACCTTCTGTTACGCAAGTATTGTTGCCCCTACAAAAGCCTTTTTTTTTTGACAACTTGTAGGCCCGGACCTGGGTCTGTCTCTTTGCCCCTACCTGTGGGCCGTCGTTGCAACCTGTCTGTATACCTCTAACCTACTGTATTTGTACCCAACTAATACGATCCTATAGATGGAGGTAGCGTGTTTCTCCGAAACGTTTGTGTCGACAGGTAAATATGCACGGTGTTACAATCCATACGACCATAATCTGAATTATTAACTAGTTTGCTGTATATTGGACCGTGCATCATCTCGATAACTGAAGAATAAAATCCAACTAGATACCACTTATTACTTTATTATGCTGATGTTAGGCTCAACATGTTTCGGGAACCATTGTGCCTATCAACAGGAGCTCACGACGATAGCATTGGTCACCACATAGGCCGTCTGGTTCTCGAGTTGCTGCTGGTTGGAAGTTAAGTGCAGGCAGGATGGATGAGTGCTTTGGTCCGGACACTCATCCAGCCTGCCTGCACTTAACTTCCAACCAGCAGCAACTCGAGAACCAGACGGCCTGTGTGGTAACCAACGCTATCGTCATGAGCTCCTGATGATGGACATAATGGTGCCCGAAACATGTTGATCCTAACATCAGCATAATAAAGTAATAAGTGGCATCTAGTTGCATTTTATTCTCCAGTTATTAACTGGTTGAGTAACTTGACTTTTCAAATAAGGCACTGCGCCTCCATCTTCTTCCTCTTCTTTCAAGAAATAATTTGCAATCAATGCGTGATTTGAGCTTCTCACATCGGCGTAGCTGACGATTCAGTTGTTACGGGATGTGACACTTCGTCGAGTTTGTGGTTCTGGGATTGCTTGGTCCCAGAAGATAAAGGCACTGCGTTCCTTCGAACCGTTAGGAACCACCAAGTTAATGGCACGGCGTCACATCCCAGGAGATCTCCGTCTTCGGTTGTCGTCAGATTCAGACCTGCAGACACTATTGCATATTTTGTAATTTTAATAGTGGAAGCGTGGAACTGCAGTCAAATGGGACAGGGAATGCCTCTACCTATCCCCTTTCGTCCTAACAACTGTACGTACGGGCCCATAATTATGTGCACTGGTATGTGAATATACACTCGAGTACGTCATGTAGGGCGCGCGCTCCCATTCACACACAGTTGTAGATTTGTATTGCTGCTGCGTCAAACCTAAACGGGGTGCATGTGTATTCTACACGGTAATTAAAACTCACATAAGTGCCTGTCAGGCAAATACACGCGACAATTAAATTTGTAAGCCTTGCTGAACTTAGCGTTCAGCAGGCCTACATTCTGTAGCATATCTGGGATTCAGTTTCGGGAGTTGTGATACAGATGTATATAAAACCAGGTAAGCGAAATTATAGTTGATTATCTAAAGTCACGAATAAGTGTAAATAATAGGGTAAATGTAGATAATAGGGTAAACCGCTACAATAACTACAATAACAAAATATATATGTATTCAGTCGAACACAACAAACGTTGTTGTGTTTGATTGAATACATATATATTTTGTTATTTTATTTTAGTTCTACAACACAACGGGATGTCCTCTACAAAAATTGGCTACAATAACGCCACTACTCTTTTAGAAGTTCATTTTCAAAGCGACAGTATGCATTTACAAACATCCGTATGTATTTCCATATTAATCTCTTACATTTAACCAGTTAATTACGAAACGTTTATTTCGTTCTAGAGATTGTTGAAATATATAATTTTGCAAACTGACAAGTGGCGTTATTATATCTGTATGTGATACAATAACCCCAACTTTGAAAAGTGTGCCATGATCAGGAAAAAACTCCTACAGTATATAAGTGGAAAATTACTATTATTATTATTAATTATAAATAGTGTAAACACTGTCCTGGTCCCTTATTAAATATCACGATCAGTGCAGTTGTCACACACTCCTTAATTAAAACGCATGAAGCTGCTGTAGCTGAATGGCTCAGTGCTTCGCACAGAAAGATTAGGGTGGTGTAAAATGAAGCCTTCGAACCATCATCATCCAGCTTTACTGCCACAAACACTGGTGCTTAATGTTGCTGGAAATATAAAACTAAAATACAAGGTCACAAAGGCGCATTATAGTAGGGCTATATCCAAATTGCTGCATCCGCTTCTTTCAACAACATGTGACTTCTCCTTCTCCTCACTTAGAATTCTATTTCTTTCTAGATTTTTAGAATGAGTTTCCAGCAGCAAATGATTACCAAGTGTTCTCGGGAAATCGGCTGCTTATGCCACTGTGGCTATTTTTCTCCTTTGCGAAACGACACAGTCACCTGTGACCTGATGTTCTGTCCGTTTCCTTCATACCCCGTTTGTTTTTTATCGCTTTACAAGGCCTAGAGTGTTCAGAATTCGTCCATGCCTTTCTTAAATTCGTGCATTAGGTGCCATAAAAATTGGTGGACAGTAAGTATTATTTATCTTTTAAAACGGATATTTAATTGCTCCTTCCGGATATGACGTTGTTGCATCCATCTCTACGATCACACAAGTTTTACCACTTCGTATAAAACAGGCTGTAACGCGTTGTACTACGAGATGCGGATCACGAACCACAGGTTGCCAGTAGGCCCCAATTATTACAGACATTTTATGTAATATCACTACTTAGCAAAACATTTAGCTCAGTACTGTAATTATATAAGAGCCCTAGTTGTGAACACCGTTATCAGCAGTCTTACTAGTACAGCGCAAAAGTGTTAAAAAGTGTTACGCATTCCAATTGTAACAGGGAAGTAAAACTATAGACACAGCAGCAGGTTAATATTTAAAAACCCCCAGGAAATCATAATTTGATACTTCAAAAAGATGTTGCTATTGGATACTTTTTTAATCTAGAGAACTTCAGAAGCCGTTGCTGTTGGAGGATGTATCAGTCGACGTTTAGGGTATATATATATAACCATTCAGATGTGGCCGCAACCATACCCTTGGCGTACAGTTCTTCTGTTTTGGTACGACAATTTAATAGATATAAGACAGGCCAATTATTGTGAATACTGTAGAATAATGGCATTTCAAATGATCGGTGTTTTGCAAGGGCCAGAGAGCGTAAAAGATCAGTAAATCGGACCAACGACAGAATCACTGTGTATTACCAACGTCAACCCCGGTTGTGATGACTTTATTTGTGATACATGTATAGAATTTTTCGGCGAGTATTGTGTCAGTAAGTTAATTTTTCCCCACACGTCCCCTTCCATACCCGGACGTAAGATAGCCGGCAGTGGCAATGATTCGGGCAAGAGCTACCGAATTGGATCTGCTCATTACATTCGGTTGTGGCGGCACGCTACCCAGTATTCTACCAGTTCGAACCCGAGAAAAGGTACCGTCGTTATGCTCCTGTAGCACGACCTGTAACACCTGCGGTGGTTATCAGACCGTACGGTGTTACAGCAGTTGTGTCTAGCACGTTTGGAGACCTGCTAATGCCACTGCAGCACGATGGCTCTACAGCAGTACCAGCTAGGCACAGCATAGAACAGTGCACAAGTTACATTGGTGTATGCTGAAAAGATGCGTTGCAGAGGCACCTGCCACCGATAGATTTGTAACTTGAAATTCCAATAACTGTAATAAAGCCATAATTTCAAAACTTTTGTACACGTGTGTTCTCACATTTTTCGGACTTGTGTGGACATTATTACAGCTGACTACTCCCACAGTTCTTACTGTACCGAGCTCTCTGTAATAGTATAAACAACCAACTAGATGCAACAATAACTATTAACTAGAAGTTGCCTGCTGGTGACCTTGGTCACCAGCAGGCAGCTTCTTCGGTGCGTTATACCACAAGCTATAAACACAGTCTAGTGCTCCTGAGGATGGGCGAAATTATTGCCCGAAACATGTTGAGCTGATTGAAATTACCAATAAATAGTTATTGTTGCATCTAGTTGGTTCTTTATGGTATTGTATCAGAGATGCACGGTCACACTAACATCAAGCTCTCTGTAATGTTCAAACGCCCTTAACGCCAACTGCCTCTGCCGTACACACCATAACGTATCTGGCCTTATTGCATTAATGGCGTTATTGCATCCTCTTACCCTATGTTAATCCTTTACAACCTACTTTTTAGAAACTCCGTTTGGTTTCAAAAAAAAAAACTTAGTGCCATTCCAAACATTTCAAAACATCATCTTCCTCTCATAACAATGTAGGCACAGTCACCTGAAATCATTTTGTTGATGCCTGATCATTGTAGCCACAAACCTACATCATCTGCCTTTCGCAAGGAAGCTTGTTTTTTATACATTATTCTGTAATTCATGGAAAATCAACGAAATGTGTTATTTATTTGGTAATGTGTTGGTAGAGTTTCCGTCTGTTTGGAAAGTACTATCTTCTGTGTCATTGTTTTTAAATTCTTAGTAGTTGTTTGTGACTGCGTGTATTGACCTCGCCGACGGTTTACCTCAAAATTATAAGTATTAATATCTGAGAAGCTACGGTGTAACTTCTTCCCATGTGTTTAAACTTTCCATTCTTTGCTATGTAGAGGTCTTTTGATCAGACATAACACACAGCTTTTATTTTTAGCTTGTTTCCATTATGGAAAGGGAATAGACTTCTGGTATCACCTTATTCATGTGTATGTTTCCCTGCTATATTGTGAACTTGTAAACGAATTTGCTACGAACATCACACCCCTAAGAAGTTACCAACCTCTTCGCCTTTTGTTCCCCTTCCATTAATAAAGACTTCTGTTGCGAATGTGCGATCTTTGAAGGTGAGAATGACACAACACTTGCGTCATTGTAGGGTTCTGAACTTGTGTTTGATTATAGATATTCGAAAAGCATTAATTATGTTGTAACTTTCGGTAAAATATCGAATAATATGACAAATTGGTGTTTAGATTTCGGTTTTCAGGTGATGTCTAAGCATTAATTGAAGCCGAGCATGCGAAATTTTGTATGGCGAGACCGTACACCAAATCAGTGTTCAATAGCAATTATTTTATGTTTTTAATTACACACATGCTGACAGTGTGATACTTTGAAATCACAACTTTCGGAAAAATTCGAAGGTTGTGAAATGTGTGCCGGAAGAGTGTGCGCGACTAAGTTCAAATAAAATAAGTATTTAACAGTTGAGTAATATTGTACAGAAGGCTGCTTCTGATTAATTTTGGACGTGACTGTATTGTGTAATTTATAGGCGCGTTCGCAAAATTGCGAAAAGCTACTATTAGCGTCGTCATATCTATCCGTCTGTCTTTCCGTCCCGTGGGACAACTCGGCTCCCACTAGACGTAGTTTCGTAAAATTTGATATTTGAGCTGTCTTGAAAATCTGTCGTTAAAGTCAAGTTTTATTAAAATCTGACAAGAATAACGGGTACTTGACATAAAGTTCTGTGTACACTTATGACACTCTCCGCCGAATTCTTCATAGAATGAGAACATTATGTTCAGTAACCTTTTCCAGAAAAGCGTGCCGTTTATGAGATAATGTGCTGAAATGTGGTAGAGCTAGACAAGCCATACACGACAATATAATACGGCGCATGCACGTCACATTTTGGATAACTAAGGCTACAGACATACACTCAGAATACTTAATAGTTATTGTTTTTCCATTGCAACAGTGGTTACGCGAACTCGCCTCAATATTTCGTTGAAATGTACGTTGCGTATCGTGTTAATTACGTTTCTTGTTATTTTCCCGGAAGGTCTTCACTAAACGTTTGTACGTTCTTGTTGCATTGCCTTATCTTGCCTGTTGCAGTTCTGCCGGTATCTTTTCCCTGTAGTTGTCGTCATACAAGGATCAAAATATTTGGCATGTTGCGTCCTTTGCTTAATCGTTTACGGCCTTTATCTTTCGTTCTCTGTATTTATAGTAGCCTACTGTGGTTTTCTTTGTGCGTTTTAAAATGCTATAAGCTCTGAGTACTTGACAATTATCCCCTTGTTGTGTCGTACTTGGTTCTGAGAGCAGCGACGTTAGTCGCGATAGATCTTCAATTAACCGCACTGGTAAAATGAGGAGGGTGTTCCCAGACGATCTGTTTAGACCAAGTTAAAAATATGTATTTATACTTACGAAAAAACGGAAAAATTATGGAAATCAACAAACAGATGACAACGTAAAGAAGAGGAACTCCCTCTTAAACTGTAAACGCTTATCTGATCATCTCCACATCTAGCAGTACAGGTGGCGATATACGCTTCCCGGAGGTGCCTTGAAGAAAGGCAGGCCTTTTTTTCTCCTTTAGAAACTTCTTATTGCAAGCAGGCTTCCACATATTCCCATGTCTGGTTGTTTTTGCTCGCTGCTCGTTCGCATCAATGTCCTCACACACGATGATGCCAGCTTCAATGAGTCAAAACCCCCTCAACTAGCTTCAGAACCGTCATGGTTCACTCCTTATTCACAGGGTCGTGCTTCTCAGCCTCTTCGAAGGTGCCCTGCTTCCGAATTTCGGCCAGATTGTCGATCGTGAGTTCGCATTTCGATCGCGGGCCTCCATTAGCGGGCCAAGACGTCTTCAGAATCGTACGCACGAATTGCGGGCTTGCTTAACATGCCTTGTATTGGTTCTGTGTCAAACGACGGAAGGGCGGAACGACATAACATGAGACGGCATAAGTTTGTGATTGCTGTAGTCCTGAAATCAGCATGGCTGTTCTTTGTTTTCTGTGACGACCCACATATGTAACAAACAATGTTGTGGCTCTTTTGAAATGAGATCCTTACTGTTTTTTCCGGCGTTTGTAACGTTACCGTCAGGGTACCGTTATAGGATTGGCCATATGGGAATAAGTATTCTTTAATTAATGTGAAGTGTAAGAGCCACACAGCCACAAAACTGCCATTTGTAGGTAATTAAGGAGCCTTTGTACGAGACACATCACATACTACTGTCAATTCAGTTGGTTAAATTTCGTCCACTTTATCGATGTCAAGCATGTATGTACTGAATAATGCTCATTAATCACGTACGGACTTCGGCAGGTTAAGGTGGGTACCCACTTGTAACGTTACCCCGTACCGTAACGCCGTATCCTGACAGTGGAGACGCGACTCGTGACCACGTAACGTATCAAAAGTCGGTTACGCGGTAACGTCACGGGGCTTGTTCGGTGTGCTGTCAATATTTGGCCGTCGCATCAAAGGGATGGCACGGTTACGGCCGGAGCAGGCCTGGACGTGCGACGTGACATGTCACCACCGTCCGCTCCTCTGCTCTTCTGTTCATTTCTGATGCTTCTCTGTTGAAGAGTGGTGCGAATCTGTAGTGTTGTGCGGTTTCTTGAGCGTTTTGGTAAGTGTGAAATGGAGTGGACTGAGGAAAGTGTCATAAAATTTATCGAATCGCACCGTCAGTGCCTACCTTTCTTGAACAGAAATGGCTTTCCTGAACGCTGTGTCCTTTTTCGAGATTTTTCCTCTAATCAAATTAATTAAAAATTCAGATTCACTGGGAGACATTCTGGTGAAATTCTTATATAACCCACTGACCGACTGAAAATTCAAATCTGCCAGCAAACTTGAACCGCTGTACACTTCCCTGCTTGTGTAGTGTTGCCTTTGCCACCACCGCCTTTCTTTTCTCTTTTTCTTTAAAGCGTAATGTATATATAAATGTACGAAGCCGCTGCTAGTTGC
>Ga0136643_10004567_pt1 | contig 19164 bp, 10 predicted proteins | sample TergutLab28metaG_FD_96883 | JGI IMG/M metagenome (GOLD analysis project Ga0136643, IMG submission 96883) | Labiotermes labralis P1 segment gut microbial communities from Petit-Saut dam, French Guiana - Lab288 P1 (version 3) (version 3) | ecosystem: Host-associated > Arthropoda: Insects >...
CACCTATCCTTATCCTGGGCCAGCCTAATCCAGTCCATATACCCACATCCCACCTCCTGGAGATCCATCCTAATATTATCCACCCATCTACGCCTAGGTCTCCCCAGTGGTCTCTTTCCCTCCAGTTTCCCCACCAAGGCCTTATACACCCCCTTCTCCTCACCCATACGCGCCACATGCCCAGCCTGTTGCGCAATGCTTCCCCTGGAAACACTCACCCCGGAGATCCGAGTGGGGGAGTAGTTTACCTCCGGAAATGAACTTGCATAGTAATATTAATGATTTTTGACATGCAAAGCAAACTGTAATTTTTGTGGTCATGCATATGTTCATGCCCACATATGCCTGTCTGTATGCTGGTGTGTAAACACCCGAAGTTTGATGGCACATATTAAATATTGTCAATCTGAGTGTCACGTGTAGGTCTGTGGGCATCCATATGGCACCCATTTTTGTTCTGGATATGGCAAAGCATGTGCACCATTATATGATGTGGCAGGTTGCTTCAGTTGTTCAGGTTATTTCATGTGACTACAGGCACGTCATTGCTCACTGCTATTCCAGTTTGCCATGAGTCAGGGTCACATATTTTAGTTCCATATGTTACTAGGCGTTTTCTCGTCCTTCTTAAAGATGGGGCTAGAAATGTTTTTCTTTGTCCAACTGACACATGTTACATTTGATACACTCATTGTTTATTACATGTTAAAGTTTTGCTGGTGAAATTAAAAATGCTACATATTGAGTGCTTTCTTGCAGGGTTTATTACTGTATGCTTTATCTGTTAACTTGCCCCACGAGTAAAAATCGATTCCTTGGTTTTGTCAGTGATGAGCAAGGTGACATACAGTGTCATGCTTCTCATTTTGTGACTGAGCACAATTGTCAAAAATGCATTTTACTGGGGCTGCTACACCCTCATCCTGAAAAAGGCGTTAGGAACAGCCTGTGGGCTGGGATTTGTAGTTTGAGCAAGCCAGCATGAAGTGGCTGGGTGACATCTGTCAGATAAGATAATAGTCCTGTAGACATCACAGGTTGTGTAGACTGTGTGTGTCACATATTCCCATATGAGAGATCTGTTGATCGATCACCTTCTATCAGACTGTGAGTCTGAATATTGCCATCTTGTTGGAAAGCAATTTTAGCTCCATTTTTGTATCCATTTTTCTCGATTGTTGGAACAACATGATATTTTGAGTCACATGTCTTCAATAATGGTTTCTCCTGGAAAAAAGTTTAGTGAGACAGTATTGCAGTTACTTTTGTGGTGACATCCTCAAACTTTTAAAATTTATGGTTGCTGTAATCATCAGATTTGGCAGTTGCGATTTCTGTAGCCATGTGAAGAAAAAACTTGTACAGGAAAAGTACCCATTAAAGAAAAACTTACACCATCAATTTGTGAAAATTATCAGTTTGATTAATTTGGGTGATGAATAAATTCATAGTTGTGTTTCATTTGAATTGTGTGTGCACATAATCACAAATTGATATACAACACACTTTTTGGTTCATGGTTGTGGGTACAACAATTTGAAAAGTGCAATCAGCAATAGGCTTTTTGGGGCTGTGTGCATGTGTGTGGCTTTCTTGTCTTCCTGATGGTTTTCTGCTTGCTTTAAATTGAGAAATCCAGTCATAGATCAGAGATTCAAGTGATTATGGATTATATTACTCTGTTGTTGGGTCAGTGATTCCCAACATTCTGAAGGACTGTAGTGCCAGCTTCCTTCAAGGGCCAGCACCTCCCACAAGAAGGTATGTCAGGAACCACTGGCCCACTGAGATTGTCATTTTCCAGCAGATGTGAATCTACAGAAACAATACCGTGAGAAGGTATTTTTTTGCATTTCAAAGGATTTTAGTGCCTTCATGATGTTGAGAACTACTTGCACAACAACACAATGTCACATGCAAGCAAACTTGAATATACAGTAACAGTACTGTGAGGAGTGACTAGTGGTACTGGTTTTGTCAGTCAGTAGTTAGTTTCACATTGTACGTTGAAAACTGTGTGCGTGTGCCTGCTTTGTGCTGAGCATGTGTGATGATGCTGGCCGCAGTGGACACAGTGACACTGTGTCTGTCATAGGGTGTGCGTACACAAACAAACTGAACATGTCATAACACACCCTATGACTGTGTGACTAAAACTGAACCAGATGTTCAATATTAAAAGTAGGAAGCTCTTTTACAGTTGTTCTTCATTAACATTTTAGATAGGTTTGTGATGTCAATGCGATCATTTTAGGAGGTGTTCCATGAGCGAGTAAAGGTGTACCAAAACTGGCAGCACTCACAACTTATGCTGAACAAGAAAAGAGAACAGAAAGCAAAGATTGAATTGTCAGGAAAACTAGACAAGGGCAACCAAGCCAGTGTGGAAGTTGTTGAAGTAAGTGCTTGTTAGAATTAAAATAAAAGCTTAGCATAGAGAAGCTGTAAAGCTGTTAACACAGAGATGCAAAAATTTTCCAAAAAACTAGGAACCACCTCAAAATTCTGGGTGCCAGAAGGATGACATAAAGCATGTTCCTTGCTGAGGACTTCAGTGTACAAAATTTAGTTGCCCGGCTGACCTGGAGCCCAAGATTTGTACCCCAGTGTTAATTTGTGTTGAATGTAATGACAGAACACTTGATATCATCCAATGTTACTAATTAATTTTTGATATTTTAATTGCTTTGTATGTAAAATATTTTTTTGTTTTTTTCACATGTTTCTTTTTTGCTGGGTACACTAGTGCATGCTGTCATTTCCCTCAACACCAGTGTATGAACTGTCTTTGTAATCACTGGTATTTCTCTCGCTCTAATCATGAACAAGTATATTGTGTTCTGCATGCATATTTATTATGACATTGTATGCATTGATCAGGGAGCTGGACAAAAGCCAGTTTCTAGTTGATGTCACCAACCAGTCATAACATTTTCTAGTCCATACTGTGGCAACTTCAAGACATCCTAGCAAATACAGTTCCTTTTACAGGGATTAGAAGACTGTCAGAGCTGTTGGGATAGTTAGGTGCATTTACGGTCCAATGAATGTGAACTCAGGTTGTGACTACTGAAGCTGAATGTGAGGTGTTAATGGGACTTGGAGACAAACGTAATAATGATGAGGGTGTGTTTGGGGCATAAAATAAATTGAGAACGGAGACTCATTGAGGAGAATCTGTCACATTACTGTATGAAGAGGCTTGCTTTTCCCACAGTTAAAGAGTTGACATTCTAAATCGCTGCTGAAACAGTGTCATCATGTGACTCATCATTTGACCTGCGGTGGCTTTTTATGCACCCAAACACGGGCTACCAAATGCTTCTGAGTGGAATAATTGCCCACGTCTGCTACTGTCAACGATGCAGAATGCTCAAGTAGCAACAAGACGGTGTGACCTTTGGGTGTGGATGCAGAATGGCTTGGTCACATGTTCATTGCCACAGAGGGTTGCCAAGGCATGTAAAGTCATGCCATGTCATGAAATGTAGACCTATGGAAAGAAGTAAGTTGCGTGTATGGCGACTTCTTAAACATCCTGTAAAACCTGAGGGTAGTGGAATTGGCTTCTGAAATATTGTATGTATTGTGCATACCTCATCCAACTGCAGTGTATAATGAATCAACCATTGTCACAAAACTTGAGGGGTATGCTAGTCATTTAAAGATACACTTTTTTTTATTGAATGCAGTTGAGTGGGACTAGGTTAGTAATACACAGATTTTTTTATTTGGTTTTTGTTACGTATTGTACATCATGTGTACCACTTCTTCACATGTGTATCCAACGTGAATGATGCAAATCACTCTTTGTTAATTTGGTTGAAAAGTAGGAACTAACAAAAGTAATAGGTGGATGAACAGCCCTTTCTTTCAGCAGTGCCCTTTGCATCATGTGCAGAATATCTATGAGTAAACTCATTGTTGCATTCTAAGTACATAGTTATTCCTTTTCAGTGGGAGGCCAAAGTAGAAAGAGGGCAGGAAGAATTTGACAATATTTCAAAGATGATAAAGAAAGAAATGGAACGATTTGAAGTGAACAGAGTTAAGGATTTCAAAGCCATTATAATCCAGTACCTGGAGAATCTGATGACTCATCAACAGCAGGTAAGAGTTGTGCGAAGTTGTATATCAGTGCCTGTCTGGGTTTCAGAAAACACCACTATCCATATGACAGCAGGACTTGCAACAGTAGCAAGGTACTTAACCCTTTGACGCCGGAATTAAATCCCTCTGAGCAATGCTGCCTGCCAGAATTTTTTACTGGGGATTTTAAATTTTAATGCTTAATCTTAGAAGCAAAAAGCATATCTCATAGACTTTTCCTTCAAATTTAATGAAATAAAATTTTGCACTGTGCTTGAGAATTGGTTAATCTGGGAAAAAATGTTCACCTATTTTTATATTACATTTAGGCTTGTGAATCACATGTATTATATAAAATGTGGTGTAAATAGTTCATTACTAACATAATTCTGGCTGCTGCATTTGGTCTGTGGCACCTTGTATCACTGTTTTATCACAACACACAGTTTTCACAAAGAGGGTGATATATTACAAATTTAGTTTTGTGTGATATTCCGTGAAACAAGACACCACGCACAGGCCCATGTCACATCTTGTGCACTTGTACACTGTGCCGTTTCTTTGGCTGCAAGAACACAGATGGCAGAGCAGTGGGTTGATTCCGCTGGCCGGTGTTTGTTATGGCTACTTCTGCTGAGGCGTCCTGCTGCTACTGTTGTTCTTGTTCTTCTCCTCCTTCCCTTCTCCCCCCTCCTCTTTCTTTTTCTCCTGCTTTTTCTTCTCCCCCTCTCCTTTCTTCTTCTCTTCTCCTCCTCCTCCTCCTCTCCTACACCTTCTCCTTATTCCCATTCTCCTCCTCTTCACCTTCTCCTTCACCTTATTCTCCTTCTCCTCCTCATCCTCCTCTTTCTTCTTCTCTTCTCTTTTTCCTTCTCCTTCACCTCCTCTCCCATCTCTTCCTCCTCCTCCTCCTCATCCTCTCCCATCTCTTCCTCCTCCTCCTCCTCATCCTTCTCCTTCACCTCCTCTTCCTCATTCTTCTCTGCCTCCTTCACCTCCCCCTCCTCCTTTTTCTTCTCCTCCTCCTTCCTCTTCTCATTCTTCTTCTTCTTCTCCTCCTCAAAATAATCTAACATCGTCAGCTTTTGCAACTGATTCCAAGTTGGTGTCAGCAACCAGAATTTCGCTGATGGCTTCCTCCTCAAGTTTTATTTTTTTTCTGGTCATTGTTCGAGACCCACAATCATCTGCCTTGTTTAGACTGCTGTGTATGACTCAGCACATTTTCAGAAATGTAATACCAGCAAGTATGAACTACTTCTACAGTGAGAGCAAAACAGATCTAAAGCTACGATGTGACTGCTGTATAAAAATTCCAGCTATTCGAGTGTGCCCAAGATGTTACTAGATTGACAGCTGTATGTTGCATGTTACTACTCCACAACCCCTACAGATTACCCCAGCACTACAAGAGGCATGTCTGTGGACCATCCTGTAGCTGTAAACATCGAGTTTTGTGGATGTCTCTGATTTTTAAGCATTAGTTTTGTCTGAATTATATGGGTACAGTATGCCACTGATAGCCTTTTTGGTCAACAGCTGCAGTTCGCTTCATAGGCCAGTGTTGATATTTTAACCCACAGTGAACTCCAGAGCAAGTGATGGTCAAAGCAAGCAGTGTCAGAACCTTATTAGTCAGCTGGGAAAAATGCGCAGTTACTATGTGTCTACTTATATATAGGTGTTTGTGGAGGGGTTTAGGAGGTGGAGGGGGTACATTCTGGCTCCAGAATGAAAGCCTGACCTTCAAGGGTCCTGAAGCTTAGCAAGCCACAGCAGTTAACCAAACAGGAGTGAACAAAATTCCTCCAAACTTTGACACACTGTTTGCGACATCTTTAGAATTCATTTGGCTATTTAGAGGGCTCACTGTGTGATGTCTTTAGAAGTTGTTCAGTGTTAGAGGGTTAACAGCTGCATCTTAAATTTGCAGTCCCCTTATCTTATGATCAATCTAGAGGCTAGGTTTGCTGTAACTAACTAACTACCTACATGGAGCAGAGCCCTTCCTGAGAAGCTAACAGTTTCTCACCAGTCAACAAAAATTTCCTACATTTTATACAATACAAAAGTTTGTTTATAATTTTCACAAGAACTCACTGTTTGTCCCTGTCCTGAACTGGGTTAACCTTTAGCATATGGCCTTTGAAAGCTAGGTGACTTCTGCCAGCCAAGGCACTGTTCATATTCAGTGCTCACTGCACCACATTGTTTTCCCTTTTGGGCACAAAAGGTGTACATTTCAAGGGACAGCATTGTCCTGTTGGTCTGTTAAAGGTTAATCTGGTCCATGCCCCCCCACCCATTGTTTTTCTTTTAAGATTCAGTTCAGTATTGTGTGCCCATCTATGCCAAGATATTCCATGTGGTCCCTTTTCTGCAGGTTTCCTCACCGCAAGCCCCCCTCCCCCCTCCATATATGCCACATGGCCCACCTGTCTCTTCCTCCTTGATCTGATAACCCCCCAAAAAAAATTATATATATATGGTGAGAAGCACAAATCATGAAACTCTTCAGTGTGTAATTTTCTCCAGTCTCCAGTTACATCCTCCCTCTTAGGCCCATTTGGGCTTTTCAGTACCCTTGGCCTGTGCAGTTCATTTAATGTAACAGACCAAGTTTCACACCCAGATTAAAACAACATGCAAAAGTACAGTTCTGTATAGTTTAATCTTTGACTTACTGTTCAGTGAAGAAATGGAAATACAGTCTCAACAGTTTATTTGCAGAGACATTCTCTGGATATAGTGTAATGCAGAACTTGATTCTGGGTGATGCTAGTGGGTAGCTGTAGGTTGCATTGGTTCGCAACCTGTGTCATCTGGGCAGTGTTGTGGAATGTGGAGTGTGTGGAATTTATCTACTTGTTCCTGCTGCCATCATCTGTATTGGCGTTCAACTGCCATGAAGGATTGTAACTTATAAAACTGCCTGCCTTACCTTCAGCCATTCCACCTGCAATGCAGCATATCTTCTTTACAGGAGGTTATTTTAAAAATGTTATCCCATGAACAAATGCAAGACCAATTCACATCAAGATAGCAAATAAATCTCTTCCAGATGTGGCAAAGTTGAATTACTGTGGAATGGTACTAACAAATCAAAATTTTATGCCTGGAAGAAGTGGAAGAGGAGGTTAAATTCAGGAATGCTTGCCACCCTTTGGCCTAGAATCTTTTACCTTTCTGTTTGCTGTCCAAAAACATAAAAGTCAAAATATACGAAACAGTAATTCTGTCTGTTATCTGTTATTTTGTGTGGATGTGAAACTTGCTCCCATATTGAGGGAAAAACATGGGCTGAGGGTGGCCTCTGTCCACAGAGTAATGTACCTACTCCATGCCCTCCATTATTAAAAGTTCATTCACATTACGTGTAAAATAAACATTTTTCTTTGTTTCAGCTAATCAAGTACTGGGAAGCATTCCTTCCAGAAGCAAAAGCAATTGCTTGAATCACCATCATGTAATTCTGAACTGTTTGGTATCATGACCAATGGCAGCACCAGCATTCATGCTCATATGGTTTATATTTCGATTCCTTCACCAACATACTGTTGTGTGCTGGGAACTGAAGGATTTGCACTCATAAATGTGCTTTCCTCTGAGTGTGCATTATTTGAGAAATTCATTGCTATTATTTATTTAAGAAATAGCAACCTCAAGGATTTGTAACAGTACAGTGTATATAAGATGTACAGAAAAGGTTCCTGTAATTCACGCTTCATGTTTTAGTAGTTATGCTTCTTTCAGATAGAAGGAAACACCTGTTTTATGGGGCCTCTCATTTTTGTAGGACATGGAACATGATTTGAATTATTTAGTTTGCTACCTACATTGACATATTGTTACATTATTAAAGTGCTCTTTAATATGAGAAGTAAAACCGCATTTTGTGCAGCTTCCTGATATCCACCAGTTTGGTATTTTTACTGTGTATGGGTGAGTTCAGTAACATCCATAGGTATGTCAGATTGTGTAACAGATCTACTATTGGCACTCCATATTTCAGTACACTCAGTTCTTGAGGTTTATAAAGCTACAGCAACTTTGCTTGCTTGCTTTTTTTTTTCCTTCTTCTTCTTCTTTTCCCCATCCTTTTTCTTTTTCCAGTTACAGTTGGCTGCTGATTTAGTGGTTGATAGCACACATGTGGATACAGAGACAAAAAACATGTCTTTTGTTGTATATCATTAACCTCAGTTGCGTTAGTTCCATTATTAGCATCAGTGTTCTGAATTTGCAGAAATAAATACTTTGAAGTTTGCCCTTCATCTGGGCTAAAACTGCAAGCAATGACATACCTCCTACAACAGTGATGCTATATTTTGACCCTGCATTGCTCTTAATGTGCTGAAAACTGCAGACTGCTGTTCACAGGGAAAAGAAATTGCAGGGTGTCACAAAAATGTAAATGTTTACTCTTCTTTTCCTGTTGCCTTTGAAATGATGATGAGAATTTTTGTTATAAGCGCTAATGGTGGTATATTATGCAGTGCTAAAAGTCTGTGTTTGTACGTAATGTTATCAGGAAAGTGACCACATTTTTTGTTTAGCATATGCGGTGAAATATTCTTGTTTCCAATTGATGCGTAGTTAAGTTGTGTCATATTAAGAAGTTACAAACAACAGTACTGAAGAACTCTAAGATTTTTTTTATTATGTTGTTTGAATTTGGAGCTCTGTAAACAGTCGAATTTGAATCTCTGTAAACAGATTAATTTAGAGCTCAACAGGTGAATTTCCTCCTCTATTGATATGTGATTTATATTATACTGATGTTTTGCAGCAGTTGTAATGCAGCTGACTGCTGCCTGTTATGTTTAAAGTTGCATTTACATAGTAATACCAGTTATGTAAATTTTTCATTGTTGCTGGTATAAATTTGACATTAAATGTTGATGTTATTTGACAAGAACTGCTGTCATTTTTGTCACTTCCAAAGGAACCTTGCAGAAGTTACCTCAGATCCAAGTGTAAGACAGACTTAGTGGGCTCATGAAGGAATTTTCTGTGGCATCGCACCTTACGAAGAGGGGTGTATTCTCCAGTCTAGATAGGTTTCATTTAGACATTGTCTGTGTTCTGTTTGGTGGAAAAATGACATTTGTAGTACAGTTATAGCTCATTAGTTTATAGTCCTGGTCGTAACTGTTCAGAGCATGCCTTATTGAACTGAAACACTCTTCTGGAAGCTGCTATATTAAAATGCATGATTACAAGAAAGTAAAATATTTCTGAAGTTTTCAATAGATGGTTTGTATGACAGTGCCCATTAGAAGCTCTGACTAGTTACACAGGACATTTTTTGTTTGTCTCTTCTACTATCATTTTCATGTGCAAGTGCAGTAGCATTACTACATGGAGGGAAAGTAAAGAGACTACATAAATAAAAGTGGCTTCTTCTGGAAAGGGTAAAGGGATTATACCTGTGAAACATTTACTCTTATACAGAATGGAGAATGCATAAGTTATGGTAGTCTTGAAAATTAAATCAAACACACTTCCTTTCTGCGCCATGACAAGGCCATCTATACCTGCTGATTTTACTGACCTTGTCTGTAGTCATAATACCTTCAAATTCTACCACCTCATCTGTTATCAGAAACATTAAGGGTGAGTTAAAAAACAACTGTTTTGTCATTTGGAGTTCTCACAGTGGTAACTATGAGAAATGCTGTGACACTGTTGTCTGGTAGATATTTCTCAACTTGCATGGTACCACATTCCAGAAGAGAATCGAAGCCACTGTCATGAGACTTAAATGTCACAAATAATATTTAAAGCCATTTAAATTGAATACTGAAACATTTACTTGGTAATTTCTGCAGCCAGCGTGATGTAGTGAGGATAGTGGCTGGGCTGTGTGCTGGATGTTTCAGGGTTCAATTTCCAATTCTAGTTGTGAGGTGTGTCATCCCCGTTGTGTGTAGAAAGACTAATGGTGAGGTAAATAGTTGTGTTTTCATGACTGATATTTACCTCACCATTAGTCTTACAATTCTAGACCCACTCCGGGGCCTATTCATCATCCTATTCAGCGAGCAGGTTGGTTCTTTCCCCCAGGAGTAAAGTGAACGGGCATGAATCTGACCAATCACCCCTATCAGTGGAGCTTTACCTCTATTCCTGTATGCTGTTGTGGTGTCAGCAAGGACACCGTAACGGTCTTAGGTGCATTTTCATAAGTCATAGTTTTGTCATGTCTTTGTGTTCATCTGCTGTGTGAGTGCAGCTGCCACAGGACAGATTTTCATGAAATTTGAAACTGGGGACTTAATGAAAAACTTTATATTGAGAAGTATGTTTATATTGCTTACAGTAATACAAAATGTTTTGTATCTCAACCGCAGCATGAAGGGAACCCATTGTTATATTGCCATGGCAGCACTGAACAATGACATGTAGGTCAACAGCAAACAGCAGGTATGTATTGTTGTGTACATTGCAACAGTGGTTACACAACAAACAGCAGGTATGTACATGGCAGCAGTGGTTACACAGCAAACAGCAGGTATGTGTTGTGTGTACATGGCAACAGTGGTTACACAAACATACCACAATGTTAACTCTACATGAAGAATTAATAAGTAATGTTTTGGAAGTATGTTGATCAGTGACATTGAGCAGCATTGAAATGACAATCCATTTACTGTGTTGATGAATTATTGGCATTTAGAAATGACTCATACTGTGTATATATATATATATATATATATATCTATGTATGTAGAGTTACAAATTTGAATGCAAATGTCTGTGATCTGAAGCTGTTACTGTCGCAGAGTCCCTTAGGCAAACTGTACCTCATCATTATGAATATTCTGTTCTTTGTTTCTGTGACATGCTTCACATAATCAGATATATTTCAGTAAGGGGAATTTTCAGGTGAGGCATCCACATTGGGTTTTCAATAATTAATAAAGTATATCATTTTATAGTCCAACACAACTTTATTATATATAATATATTTAGTTAAAGTAACATAGCAGCAACATGTTTTGGCTTGCATGAAGCCATCTTCAGGCTGTAACTTAAAAGGATTTTAATATACAATTGGCAACACCTTCAAATTATGAGATCTCATTTGCATTTCTTGATTAATGCAACAAATCAGAATATAAAATGTAAAATAGCATGGGATAATAGAAACATATAATGTTTAAACTTTTGCTTATGATGGAAATCTTATGTAGTGGCAGTCTTGTAGAAGTTATAGCTGTTGTGATATTATTTAAGACCCACTTCACTCAGATGGTGGGAAGTCTTTGTCATGGTGTATGTGGAGTGCTCCACCTACGCCGTAAAAGAAGCCCCATAAAGACTTCCCATCATCTGAATGAAGTGGATCTTAAATAATATCGCAACAACTACCACTTCTACAAGATTGTTCAAGTGATCAAATTGAACAGAATGTGATGGGCGGTTCATGTAGCATGTATGGGGGAGGGGAAAGGTGAAGGCAGGGTTTTGGTTTGGAAACCTCAGGGACAGAGACCACTTGGAAGACCTACATGTAGGTGGGAGGATAATATTAAGAAGGATCTTCAAGAAGGTGGATGGAGGGGTATGGACTGGATTGATCTGGCTGAGGATAGGAACAGGTGGTGGGCACTTGTAAATGCGATAATCAACCTTCAGGTTTCATAAAATGCTGGGAATTTGTTGACCAGTTGAGAACCGGTCAGCTTCTCAAGGACTCTACTCCATGGAGCAATATTGCTGTATTCACTTGTTAGTTGTCCTGTCTTGCTTGCATGTGTGATGTACTAGTTAGCATCGAAATGAGCCTGTCAACAAGACGCGCGTTAAATAGTGGTTGAAATGGTAGTGGCCTTTCTATCGACCGATCTGTCACCGCTTTTGCCTAAACGTCTTATGGCAAGCCACGTATGTCGGTATAGGGGTCACCCATGGTGTTACCGGGTTGTTAGTAGACCGGGTAGGGTATAGATGGCAGCACAGTTCTATTTGGTCAGATGTGTGGCCAATGTATATGTACATAGTCTGCGACCACACAGCAAGAGGGTGTGTGCGTGTGTGTTTATGTTTCGAATTCTGTACGTTTTTGGAAACTAAATTATTTCCAGTGAGAAAATGGTCGTCCATAATGTCGTGGACGTTATTACAAAAGGAAGACTGCCAAACGCAGACACCACTAGAGGCAGAAGGTTCATGTGAACTGTAAGCAATTATTCTTAACAGTTTCTGTAACAAGGTTTGGTTCAGTTGAAAAGAGCAAGGCGTATTTCAGAAAACGTGATACGACAGCCGTGACACTGTAGGCTGTAAGTATTTTCAGGATATCCCAGTGAACGTGCGTCACACCTTTATTTAAAGGTTAGGAAGGAAATTGGTTATAGCTCGCAAAGTCACGTCCTTGACATTCTGCCACATAACCTTTAAGTTTAAATTGACAGGTAGTGCGCACCGATTATGGTAGTGGGCGTTTGTTTAACTTTCTTGGGTATGTATTGAATCCTTCATATTTTATAAAAGAATTACCTTCTGTTGTATGTGAATTTCACAGAAAAGGTCCAGTCAGCAATGCCCTAAGGACCACATATTCTGTATTGCGTGATTTTGCTGCGTATTGTCTGTGAATGTGACAACAGTACATTGGTGGTGGCCTTTTTTGAACATGATAAGAAATCAGTGGGTCCAATAAAAGTAGAGAATGCCTTGTTGCAGTGAGTAACCATTAATCTAAGGAAGATGTGGTGACACAGTTGGTCAATTCAATAACAGAACTGGATTAAGCATACCTGTCAACAGTTTTGAAGTTTACCTTAAAGTGGTCAAAACTGCAAGTGTGCCATTTGAGTTATTTAAGTGAAATGGGCTGTAAGAAGCACTCGCTAATAATCTTACCCCCATATTATCCAAACAGTAGGTTGAGGTTTGAGGCAAGTAATCTGGAGGGAAAATCCTAAAAAAGAATAGTTGATATCGTTTGGAAGCCATCATTCCTTTTTAGTTTACATTGTTCAGTTCATATAGCATTGAACAACAGGGTAATGAATCAATAATGTTTGGGAATGTGGAAGGAAGTGTAGCCATACTTGCTGTACAGAATGTACATCTTCATGTTTGCAGTCAACTATAGAATTAACCAAGAAATGAAGTTGCTATACAGAAGTTATTTTGGTTTTGTGCATTCAGTCTCTTGATGTGTCTTCACTTCATGAGCATGTGTACTGTTTTATATGTCTAAGGAGTGCTGAAACAGATTAATTTTCAGCAGAATGTTGTAAAATTATGTAAAAGCAGTCTGATTCACTTCCTCTCCCACAGAATAAAATAATTTCAGTTTTGAATATAGCCACATGTTTGCAGCTCTTTGTGTTGTAGGGATGGAGACGAAGTACAGAGAACTGGTGTGATTCACTCTTTGCCATTACTTGCTGCAGCAGACCAGCCACAATGCTTGCAGCAGGTACGTTATTTCGTCATGCTGTCATCTTGTGTGTCTGTGTTAGCATGCTGGCACACAGATAGGATATTTCTACTTGTGAATATGTCCTGAATAACGGGAGCCTATCCAAGTCCTTATAGGTTCTGAGGCTGGGAGTAAGGACATGTAGACCATGGAAATGACCACCTACTGCCTAGTCATATTGAGCATGTGCACCTATGCATAGAGTTTTGTTTTCATGCCCAAATAAAATTGCAGGCTATGGTGGTTATGGCTGTGGGCTGGATGACAGGAATTGCAGTTCAATTCTGGAAAAGGAAGGAAATTTTTCTCTACTCCAGTATGTCTAGGGTGCCTCCAGGGCCCACCCAGTCACCTATCTAGAGAATACTGGTGACTACTTCCACTGGGGTAAAGGGGTCAGTGCATGAAGTTAACCACTTTCACCTACCAAGTGCTGAGGTTATGAATGAGTGGACTCTATCTGCTTCCCCATCATGATGTGCACAGCGACAACTTGTAATGGAAAGGCTCATATTTGTAAACTCTTTGAATACCAGTTTTGATGTGATGGTAAAGAAACAGATTAGAGTCCATTCTAATGTAGATGTGTATTGATATTTGGGTGATTATAATTTTTTGAACTGTTAGATGTGGTATAACTAAGTATATAGCTCCATGGAGCAGTGTCCTTCTTGAGAAGTTAAAAATATTGTGCTAGCCAAGAAATTCACATTTTGCAGAACCCTAAGGTTCATTCCTCCATTCACAAGAGCCCACCACTTTTCCCTGTCCTGAGCCAGAACAATCCAGTCTGTGCTGCCCCAACTGATTTCTTTAAAATCCATTTTAATATTAATCTCCCAGTTACATGTGGTATTGACTATTCTGCAGAATTTTTTCTCATACTCTATACTGTTATATCAGATTGAGGCTCCTTATAATGACCTTTGGTTGACGTCTGGATAGTAAATTATTTTTGAAATAGAACCCCAGTAAAAGTTGTGATCCCCCCGAAGGTATCCCTACTTTGGCATAGTGGTGGGGCTTGTGTGGTCATATGATCCCGAGAGCTATGCTGGCGGTAGCGAATGCTACTGGTAGGGTCTCCCATGCCAGACATGTCAAGGGTGATGCCCAGACAAAGAGGGATACCCTGGCCCTCCAGGTTGGGGGTTGGGTGTGAGGCTAACATCCCACCCCATAAAAAAATATATTGTTATGAGACCTCAAGGAAATGAAGCCAGATGGATATTTCAGCAATGATACACAGCAATATGCAGGGGTCTGTGGCTAGGGACACAGAACAAATTGGAATTAAAGATTGGCACCTGGAACGTTCGCTTGTTGTATAGAGCAGAAGCATTAAAGATGCTTATAAAGCAGATATAGTAGCCCTCCAAGAGATATGATGCATGGGCAGCGGAATCCTGGAAAAATGAGGCTGTATCCTCTTCTATAGTTGTGACAACAAAGATCATTTATTGGGTACTGGGTTTCTAGTTTCTAAAAGAATCAAGCACATAATTATAGATTTTACACCTCTGGTCCCTAGCATTTGCACTTTGAGAAAGAGGGTAAAAACTTTTTTAATTGCAGTATAGTTAAGGGCCATGTGCCCACAGAGACATCTAATGATGAAGAAAAAGATGGATTTTTTGATGCCCTAGAAAGACCCTATGATATAAGCCCAAGAAATAACATAAAAATTGTTCTCGGTGACTATCACGCACATGTGGGTATGGAAGCGGTCAATTTTCCCACAGTTGGCAATTGCAGTCTTCACAGTCTCACAAACGACAAAGGATTCTCACTGATACATTTTGCAGTATCACGGAACATGATCACAGGATCAACATTCTACCCATTTAAACATTTCCATAAGAGTAACGGAGGTCACCTGAAGGTGTAACATTAAATCAGATCATTGTATAATTGATGGAAGACATAAATCTAACCTAATGGATGTCAGGTCATACTGAGGTGCCATTATTAATTCCTATCACTATTTGGTTATTGCCTATATAAGAACCCGAATATCAAATGTTAAGATTGTAACTGGCATTAGAACCAGTAAATACAATGTATCTAAATTGACATCTTCTGCAGTGGCAGAACAATACAGGCAACAAATAGAAGAAAAGCTGAATCATATTACAGTTAATGAACAGGACAAAGGACAAAAAACTGTGGGAGAGAAGATGTAAAACAGTCATTAATTCCATGGCTGAAGAGGTGCTGGGCCTCATGGAACCAGCACATGAAGGAACGTGGTTTGATGCTGAATACCAGGTTGCCACAGAAGACAAAAACGAAGCATATAGGAAGATGCAACAAGGATATTGTATCAGAAGCTTAATAGAAGAGTACAAGGAAAAGAGAAAACAATCTACAAAAGAAAGAAAAAAGAGTGGATGAACCAGGAATTAGAAAATATGGAATTGCCAAGTAAAAAAATATGGATGCAAAAAATTTTACAAGGAAATTAACATGGCTAGAAAGCAATTCAAGCCAAGAGTTAATATATGTAGGCATGAGGGTGGATCATTAATAAGTAATAAACAGGAGACACTCAACAGATGGGTAAGACACTTTGGCAGATTATTAAATGGAAGGACGCATAATGAATGTGTTACTTTACTACCACAAATAGGAATCAAATATTGAAGGGAAAGACACAGGACACAACAGATGGCCCACAACTGAGGAAATTGAAGGGAAAGACACAGGACACAACAGATGGCCCACAACTGAGGAAATTGAAGGGAAAGACACAGGACACAACAGATGACCCACAACTGAGGAAACTGAAGGGAAAGACACAGGACACAACAGATGGCCCACAACTGAGGAAATTGAAGGGAAAGACACAGGACACAACTGAGGAAATTGAAGGGAAAGACACAGGACACAACAGATGGCCCATAACTGAGGAAATTGAAGGGAAAGACACAGGACACAACAGATGGCCCACAACTGAGGAAATTGAAGGGAAAGACACAGGACACAACAGATGGTCCACAACTGAGGAAATTCAAACAGCACTGAAGAAATTAAAAACTGATAAACCTCCTGGGACAAATGATATTCCAACCGAAACTAAAATTTGGCAGTGATAGACTAAAGCAATGGCTGAAGCATACATTTTCATCAATATGGATCAATAAATATATCCCAAAAGAGTGGCTTAAAGGAATTGTATGTCCACTGAATAAGAAAAGTAACCAGTTGGAATGTGCTAACTATGGAGGCATCACTCTGTTAAGTATAACATGTCAGGCATTTTGTAATATCTTGTACACAAGACTCCTTCCTCATGTAGAAAGAAAATTTGGACATTACTAAGCAGGATTTCACCTAAGAATATCAATAATAAATCAGATTTTTGTATTACAACAAGTTTTGGGAAAGAAGAAAGAATTTAGAATCTCCATCCACCTACTTTTTTATTGATTTCAAAAGTGCATATGTCAGCGAACGTATGAAGCCATGAATGAACTAAATATTCCAGATACATTAATCAGGTTGGTAAAATGATAATGTCTAACATGCAGAGCCAGATCAAAATTCAGTCAAAGCTCTCACCATCCTTCATAATACACAACAAGGAGATGCACTGGCATGCCTACTTTTTAATATAACATTGGAATATGCAATTAGAAAGTCAGGCATACAAACAAGAGAGACCATATTCTACAAGTCTGCCCAACTTATGGCTTATTCTGACAACATGGTTATCATTGGCATGTCTTTAGCATCATTGAAAGAAGCTTTTCAATTACTTGAATAGGCAAGTAAGGACTTGGGATTAGGTGTCGACAAAGGCAAAACTAAATATATGATAGCAGCAAATACCCAGAATTGCAGCAAGCCCTGCACCATTGAAATAGGAAGATACTACTTTGAAAGTGTTGATAGCTTTACATATCTTGGTTCATTGGTGACTGGTGACAGTGATGTCTCAGAAGAAATCACAGACCACCTTATAGCCACTAATAGATCATATTTTGGACTAAAAGTTCAGCTTAAGTTACAGCTACTTTCCAGGAAGACGAAAATTCTTATGTATAGAACACTTGTGAGGCCAGTAGTTACATACGCCACAGAAACCTGGACTGTGACAAAAGATGATGAAAGAAGACTGAGAATCTTCATTAGGAAAATCCTTTGCAGAATATATGGTCCAATATGTGAGAGGGGCAGTGGCAGAAGTGATACAGTAGAGAATTAGAAGAGCTTTACAATGAACCAAATATAGTTAATATAATAAAATCCAGTAGACTGAAGGGGGCAGACCATTTTGTGCAAATGGATGAAAACAAATTACCTTAAAAGATATTATGGGCAAACCCTGGAGGTCAACAAGGATGTGGCCGACCGAAATCAAGATGGATTGGTGGGGTAGAGGAAGATGCAAGGAAACTGGGTTCTAGAAATTGGCTGGTGGCTGCCCAGGATAGAGGTCACTGGTGACATTGCTTGAAGAGGCCAAAGCCCACCCAGGGCTGTAGAGCTGATGATGATGATGTGCAGCACCTACAGGACCAAAGTTTAGCATATATCACAGTTTTTCACACGTTAGAACATTATGCCTAATGTGTATCTTAGGGTACATAACACCTTCATGGACAGACCTAACTATTTAACCTGTCTGTGCTAGGTTTAAATGCCCACAGCATTTCTTCAGGGCTGAAGTTTTACACACAGCATGTGGCCATTTACATTTCTAGTACACAGTGATTTACAGAATAAGTAATAGAATTACGGTTTCAAACTGCCAAGTCCAAATGGCTCTTATGGTCTGTAATCTTTAGGATTTCTTAACAGATCTTGTTATGCATTTATGTTTTTACCATTCATGCTACATGCTCCACCCACTTTATCATCATTAATTTTATTGTCGTAATACTTGGTTTGGAATGCAAGTAATAAAGTGCCCCAGAACCCATTGACTAGGAGTCTGGGTGGGAGACAGGACCGTAAAATCCCTTGCGACTACCAACAGTTGAACCACAAATCCACAGTCGTTAGTATGTGGCACTGTTACTGCATCAACTGAGGTACCCCAGCCCCAGGGTAGACAGCTGAAGAATGTAATCAAATGAACCACCAAACAGTCTGTGACTGTGTTTAAGAGACTGGAACAGTTGAACATGTTTGTGTGTGTTTTAGGTTTTGTCAAGTGTGAGTGCAGAGTTCCCTGTAGCTGCCAGTTCCACTTTCCTCACGATCCTGGAGAAGAAGTTGGTTCCTCCACACACCTTCACACAGACTTTCTTGCAGAGCATTTTGTCTACCATAGATAGCAGAGATCCAGGTACTGGCATCCTTGTTCTTATATTTCTTCACTCTTACATTTATATGCTGATTTTGTATCTCGTTAATATCAGTTTTAAATACAGATTTTTTTTGTTGTTTTTTAGTCAGATTTTGATTCTGAATATTTAAAATACAACTCTGTATTTTTTATGTTTGCCATCATACTATATGCAATAAAAGAAATAATGTTTGTTTGTTTGTATGTATGTATGTATGTGTATACAGGGTGTCCCAGGAGGAAAGGACCTAACTTCAGGAGAGTGTTCCTTAGGTCAAACTATAACGATATAACCCAAAACACCTATATCCAAAGTTCAATGGTTACGGAGATATTGGCCAGA
>Ga0136643_10004569_pt1 | contig 19160 bp, 11 predicted proteins | sample TergutLab28metaG_FD_96883 | JGI IMG/M metagenome (GOLD analysis project Ga0136643, IMG submission 96883) | Labiotermes labralis P1 segment gut microbial communities from Petit-Saut dam, French Guiana - Lab288 P1 (version 3) (version 3) | ecosystem: Host-associated > Arthropoda: Insects >...
AAACAACGCCTCTGTCGCTGTGTAGCTGCCCAAGGGAACTATTTCGAAGGGGATAACCTTGATTTGTAAAAAGAATAAAATTCATGGTTAAAAGAAAATCAGTCTCATTATTTTTCTGCCACACCACGTATGACAATGCTATTGTTTTTCTAATGTTTATCATGAGATTATTGTTCTGATACCAGTACTCTAACTTCTTCATCACTTCATTTACCTTATGCTGTAAAACATTTTCTTCTCTTTCATTAGTTAGCAAATTAATATTATTTGCAAACAACACCAGCTCTCCATCTCCAGCAGTTAGGGGAAGGTCATTTGTATATACCAAAAACAAGAGGGGTCCAAGAACTGAGCCCTGTGGTACTCTGCATTTTAGCATTTTGCATGAAGAAATATATTTATGTTGTCTAGAATTTATATAATCACCTTGATTTATCTCTACAAACTGCTTTCATTCACTCAAGTATGATTCAAACCATGAACTTATTATTCCTCTTACCCTATAAGCCTACAGTTTATCCAGCAGTACCCCATGGTTCAATGTATCATATGCCTTTGTTAAATCAAATAATATACCAACTGCCCGCAACCCACAATCCAGTGCTTCTCTTATTCTTTCAATAAATGACTGAATTGCTGTAGTGATGGATTTCTGTTCCGTAAAACCATTTTTAGCTTCTGTTATAATGTTATGTTTATTTAAAAATACTGTTAATCTACTATACATTATCTTTTCCAACATTTTAGGATAAATTGGTAGAATTGATATTGGTGTATAATTTTCTATACTATAAATATCTCCCTTCTTATGTAATGGCTTTACTCTAGCTACTTTGAATATTTCTGGAAATGTACCGGAGTTTAGTGACATATTGTAAATGTGGGTTAAGGGTCCTTGTATAAACTTTGCACACTGTTTCACTACATTTTCTGGAATTTCATCATAGCCTGCCAAAAATTTACCTTCGAGTTTTTTAATAACACATTGTACTTCTTGTTCACTGATGGGTAACATCACTATTGAGTTGGGACAGTACTCTATCGTTGACTGTGCTGTTTGAGTATGTGACAGGTAATTATTTTGCATAATTAATTCTTCCACTGTTTCAACAAAATGTGCACTTAGTAATTCTGCCACCTTTTGCGGATTTGTTGCTATGCCTGTTTCTGTCATTAATTCAATTTTATTATCTGTTGTAGAGCACTTTCCATCTTGTTTATTTATTGACTGCCATTATTTTTTGTTTTATTAGATGCCCTTTCAATGTACCTATCATTTTCTCTTTTTTTGGCTTCCTTCAGTACTTTTTATATAGGCCTATGCTTCTCTGGAAAGACTAAATTTCCTCTTTACTGAGTTTGAAAAACGCATTATTTTACTGGAATTTTTTATACCTTTAGTAATCCATTTGTTGTTAATGTATATTTCTAAAATTTTGTAACTTATATGGCAATACTATATTGAAATAAAAGCCAAAATTTTCCATAAATATCTGTAAAGCAGAATTTCCTTCTGTTGTTTGATATACTTCCTACCATGATTCCTTACTTAACAAACATTTGAATTCCTCTACCCTTTTCTCAGAATATTGCCTTGATTTAAAAACCTTCCATTTTTTTCACATTTAAATGCAGCACTTGTGCCTTATGATCCAAATATCCCAGATCCATCACTGTTGCTATATCACAAAGTACTATCTTTGTTTGTTACAACAACAAGTATTAATGATACCATATTTTTTTAACTCTAGTAGGGGATCTTACTGTATTTACTAAGTTGTGTAGCGATAATAACTCCTGCACGTCACGTAGTCTTCTAATGTCTTGCATAAAGTTTGTATTCCAATCACCACATAGAATTAACCTTCTCTTTCTCACTTGCACTTTTTGAATCGCTGATTCTAAACTTCTTAAGAATACAGAGAAATCACCGTCAGGAGATATACACACACACACACACAGTAATTAACTCACATTCCTGGATCTCCTCTGCAGTCATTTCAAAGTCCTTTTCCTTGCTAATCCCCTTCATGTACACACCTCCTTTGTTTGCATATAGTGTTTGACGTATATACAAGATCCACCATGACTACTCTTATTTCTACTAAAATTACTAGCTAGTTTAAATTCATCAATACTAATTAATTTTATATATTCTCCCCATAACCAATGTTCTGACAGGCATAAGACTTCCACCTCTGCTAACTCTGTTTGTAATATTACATTTAATTCTAACACTTTATTATTTATGCTTTGTACAATATGATGGAAGATTGATACCATATCAGTTTTTTGTTCTTGTTTCATTTTTCCTTCCTTTTCCACCTTGACTGTTTTTTGCAGTTTACTGTCCACAACAATCATCTCTTCTTGTCACAGGTATCTTTCGACTTCTACTTGAGGCTTTCACCACTGTATCCTTTTCTTGTTGTCTACTATTATTGTCTTCTGCTTAAACACTATAATTCTGGTTTTCAGTGGGATCTCTTCCTTCCCCAACTCCATTTTTAGCTTCCCTTGAGCCTTGATTGCCTTTGCTTGGATCTTCTTTCCATTTCATGCTGATTGGTGTCTTTTTACATGCCCTTAATATATGTTTTATGGCCTTCACTTTTTTTTTTGCCATCAGTTCTTTCCCCATTGCATTCGTATGCTGACCGTGTTTTGTGAAGCCTCTTCTGTCCAAGTTAACCTTAATTAATTCTACATTTTCATGAACTTTCATTTGCTTCCATATTCTGCTGTTATACTTTTCCACCTCCCTATTTACACATGAGTTCTGTATTAAATCATATGTATGGGGGCCTTCCATTAGTATGATATTATTATGCTTGTTTGTCTCAACAAAACTCTGTATCCAGTTAATAGCTTGTTTTGTTTCATTTTTTTCCCACATCCTTCGAGCCTCCCCATACTACTACCACATCCTGTTTTGATAGCTGCTGTATATCTTTTTTTGCAGAGGTAATAATAGTATTTAACCCTGTACATGGATTTACGAATCCTTGGACCTTGAAATCTTCATCCAGGTTTGATTTTATTTCTGATGCAGACCCTCATGCATGGCTGTCACCAATTACTATGATCCTATGTTTCTCTTCCTTCTGTTGTTTGTTTTCTTCTTTGTCATATATCTATCTTCATTTCCCATTTTCAGCTCATGTGTCTTCATTGGTTCACATGCCATATGTTCATCTTGTCCCCTGTTTCTACCTGTTTCTAAGTAGTTCATACTGCTTTATTATTCCTGGAATTTGATAATATGAAGCATGATTTACAGTATTGGTTTTTTGTGTCCTCTTTTCACAATTTTCCACTGTTCTTCTGTAGAGGGCGAGATCATGTTTGATTCCAAAATTGGATTTAATATAGAGTCTTCTTTTCTTCTGCCAATTCTCTTACCAGCCACAACATTGGACCATTTTGTCTTTATGTGTAACTTCTCTGTTGGATCACACTGTATGTTCTTCATTTTCACAATACCACCATCACCCTGCTTCCCTGTTGATTCCATCCTGATACTCACTTCAATTATAAGCAATTCTATAATTAAATGAGCGGAACTTAGCTCTTTCAGGGCCTCTTGAAGTCGAGTTTCCAAATCAAAACACTTCTTACAACAGGAATCTTTGGGTAAGCTTTCAATATCGGATAAATTTTCCTCCATCACATTTACATGAACCGTTGCATCAGCTGTCTTTGCACAAGTATTTTTTAAGAGCAGCCACTGATATGTGTTTGTAAGATAGTATCACAGTAAATAGTTTAATTGGTTGATATATACAGTGACGAATCATGTATTGTGTGGGGACTTCCTGTGTTGTTCTTCAACTTGCTAGGACACATTAAGGCTGGTCTGTCTGCTGCTTGTCACTGGTGTGTAAAGGTGCATGTGTGCTTTCTCCCACAGAAGACACAATGCTGTTGTCCATCCTGCACCATTAGTTTGCATATCAGCACGTTTTACTTCAGGTGAGCAGGGTTTCATTTATGGTGCAACTAATGTAACAACAAATAGCAATAATTTTGTAATATCTCTTCTCTGATCCAGGGACACTCCCCAATGTGGGCCGCAATTGTATCGTCAATGTATCTGAGATTGTATGCTATGACATTATAAAGGAACTAATCCTGCAGTACAGCATTATGAAGGATTCCATACCATGCCACTTCACATCTGCTCTCATTGCAGGTATGACAATAGGTTACGGGTTATTCACATCCAAAACACAATGAAATGGTTCATCTTACTGTTTGCATAAAGTCACAAGCAGATATACACATAGTATGGTTGCTTGCCTTGTCAGTATCACAATTTAGGGTAGCTATTAATTGTAAGTAATAACTAATTCTCTAATAGAAATTAAAATATGTCCATGTCATGAAATGGGATTTAGGATTTAAATCGCATCTGAAAACTGTACCACTGTACTTGCACATCACTTTAACCCTACAATGACATTTGGGTGTAAATTCCAGCTTTTGCCTGGGTTGGGGCAGGGAGATGTGAAATTTATAGAAACCTTAAATGCAATAACTACTGTAGGTGCACCAAGGCTGGCAGCATGTGAGCAATTCAAGGCCCACATAGTATACTGAGGCCAGCACTGAAGGGATAGCAGCTGTAGCTGCCACACATACTGGTAGAGTAAATTTCACATCTGTGCGCATTCTCCATTAGGTCTCTGGTAGGACACAGAAATTAGTTTGGGTCTTGTAGCAGAAGCATTTAAATATTTAGCAGGATAATGCAGGCTACCCAACCTGCAGTATTTTACTGAATAAAACCAATGCTGCCCTTAATTATAGTAACTGTTGCTCTTAAGTTAATTCAATTAACAACTAATTATTTTCATTGTGCAACATCATATCATAAGCTAACTGGTAGCTTATCACAAGTGGGTGAAAGGAGTGAGTTAAGTAATGTGGAAGGTGTGAAGTGTGATTGGTAGTAAGCAGAATGTGTGTTTGACTTTCAGTAGTTAAAGTAAGCTTGATGCAATTATCATTACAGTACAAAATGCAAGTTAAGTGTGTGTCCAGTGTCTGATGGAGCTCCCTAAATGAGAATTGAGTTTTCCACATTATTTTAATTGAGACTTGATAATCCATGCCATGACTCAGGCATTTAGTCACAATTTTTCACCATAGAGGACCGGTTTCAATCCCGGCCTATTCTGTGTGGGATTTATGGTGGACAACATGGGAAGTACATAAGTTTTCACCTGTCATTATCATTCTGCCAGTGCTCCATGCTCACATGTTCACAATCTATCACTGATGCTATATATTCTTAGTATTTTACAATGTTTTTAAACAAGACCCTTCACTCTCTGAGACTATATTTTCTTATGCCACCTCCACACAACAAATTACATGCTTAACTGCCAACAGCATGCTTATATTTGTTTTACTAAACTACATATTTCAGCACTGCTGGTAGATTATCAGGATATGAACACATTATGAATATTACACAAAACAACAGTTATATATTTTATGTATAGGTTATAAGTTAAAGAAGAATCAAATAGAGATAGACCCTCTTACTGTGTTCCTGAGCACAATAGCTGTCACAATATCCTGGTGGAAAGCTGCCATATTCAAGAACACAATAAAAGGGACACGTTATGTATGATTTTGTGTGTGTGTGTTTTGGGGGTCTTTTATATTACAGAACTATGTAATACGTGGGTACAAATATTTTGAAGTTCTACACCGTCTCTCTCCAGCATTAAAAATGTAACTGTCAAGTAGCTTCCAAAATATTTGCAAGTACTTATGAAACTACATGAGGTTATGATCAAGATTATCTGTTTGATTCTCATCAACCTGAGGTGACAGATTCCTCCTCTGTTAAGACAATAGTGAAGCCATTGCTTTGGGTTCTCACGAGCATCATGATAAAATGGAGAAGCTACAATTATGTGCAGACTCTCAGAATGCACAAAACCAATTCAGTCATAAAATCAGATTGCTGGCGGGCAGATGGTAATGTTATTTAGTATGAGCACATTAGTTTGAAAAAGAACCTTTATTAAATTTAAGATGAATTTAACTGAGAAACACATAGTGTAGGCATACACATCACAGCATGTATAGCTACATTCATTAGAGAGAGGTGACTGAGCTGTTGCAAGTTTCATCATCTCCTTGTACACGCTAAATAGGGATCTGGCGGCCTGTGTAAGAGAGAAGTGAATCCCAACATCCTAGTTGTCCAGGCCGTAGCATAGTCACTATAGTGACTGAGCCTTTCAATTATTACAGCAAATATGAATCTCATGTTTGATAATAGAAGTGCAACTCACCTTTACTAAGATTTTAGAAAATAAATGTGAACTACATTTCAACCCAGGGTGGGGAAAAGAAAGGGAAATGTTGACAGTAGTACAAGTGGTCATATTTGAAATAAAAGCCCATGATACTGAGTGGTCAAGAAGTCTTAAGCTCATAGAAACATAGGTCAGTGCTAATATTGTGATAACATCTGTATTATGGTGGCAGCATATGGTGACTACTGAAAAGCAAGGAATCAAAATCTACAATTCCTTGTGCTTCGGACTTGTATTCGGAAGATTAATGTTTCATGTGTCAGTGAGAATGGTGGTTATACTGACTGAAATTTTGACTTGTTTCTGGTCCTAGAGCTGAAGATAAGGATATACTTTGCTAAAGCTGTACAAATAACTACCTTGGATATTGAGGATTATGGCATTTAAGACCTCACAAGATTCCTACCGTTGCGTTTGCTCCATACCCGCTACCCTTTGTCAACCAGGCAAAACCACACATCAGTAACAAATGTTACCACATGCATATCACTAGAAGTTTTTGTGAACAGAAAGGTTATATAGTTGGAGGGGAATACTGTTGAAGAGGGATATGGAGTGCATTGATCTACGTGACTTCTTTTTGAAGCCTTAGTGTGATGTAACTGTATTTACAGCAGTCCTCATATTACATCTAAATATAATGCAATCTACAAAGTAAAGTGTACTTTCATTATGTTATGGTGTATGTGTCTAATGGTCCATGCTACAGGATTCTGCACAACATTGGTTGCATCCCCTGTTGATGTGGTGAAGACACGCTACATGAATTCTGCACAAGGGGTGTACCGCAGTGCAGTAGAGTGTGCACTGCGCATGCTGGCTCAAGAGGGGCCTGCAGCTTTTTACAAGGGGTAAGTACATTTGGATACAGTGGTAACTTTGTTTACATGTAATGTATGGTTTTGTTTGAAGACTGCAGAATTCCATCTGCAGCTACAGTCCTGGGAATGCCACTTCATTACATTACTCCTGCCTGCCTAATTAGATACTATGCTATTATTCAGTCTTAGCCATTGAAATATCAATACTAAAACCTATATTAAATCCCATTTTAGTACACATTGGATTTCTGATTAAAAAAATGACATCTGGGCAGGTTTTTTGCCTGTCACTTCAGTTTCTCCCTGCAAGTATCACTCCATTAATGTTTCTTACTCATCTGCTATCAAGGACTGTTAAAACAGGATGTAGTAGCAAAGCAGTCCAGTCTCACCACACTGTTACAGCTGGTGCAATAGACTGCAGTACCAAGGGACCCAGTCTTGCTCTCCTGCTACAGCTTATACAGTAGGCTGCAGTACCAATGGACTCTTTCTGACTTTCGTTGTTACAGCTGATACAGTAGGCTGCAGTGCCAAGGGACTCATTGTTAGCCCACTGCTATGGCTATTACAATATGCTTTAGTAACAAGGGACTCCAGTCCCACTGCAGTGTTATAGCTGGCCCAATGGGCCGTGGTACTCAGGAACTAGTCACAAATTTAGTGCTGTATCTTACTATCTTGGCTATGATGTATGCCATCGAATATAAGCCTGTCCCACTTTCATCTACCACCACCTGTTATTAACCCCATATATTACTGATTAACTCTCAGAACCCAAAAATCGGTATGTAACATCAAAGCCTACCACTGGTCCTTCATTGTCACCAGGGAGAAGTAAGTCAGGCCTGCTCTCTTATTACTTACACACATTTACTGTGCAGTAAACTGGCAATTGAACACCATTGTTGAGTGGGTATGCAAATGTAGTTACTTTACTGACTGTCTTTTTTCCATTTTAAATCCTGTATCCTTCGAAATTTAATCTGTATAAGTAAATAAGTGTATTCTAATAACATTCAAATAATTTTAGGTCTCCCACATTCAGGTCCCTGTAGAGCCTGGCAATGATGACATTTTAATGTCCTGTGTTTATAATTTGTTAGTTTTTTAACCAAACTTCCACATCCCTTTATGGCCTAATGAAAAAAAAAACACACACACACACACGCACACGCACACGCACACGCACTCTTTTATCCAGGATTACGTTATGTTAAAATTCAGTTATATTCAGGCACAGATAGTCAGTGATAGTGACATGCCATTAAATACAATTCAGTACAATCTTTAACCACGTCCAATTTTTTTTTCTCACCACTCATGGCAATTTTCCTAATGTTCACCTCAATACAAAGGTCCCATCATTTTTAGGTCTCCTAATACACCACCTCCCGTGAATTTTCTGCAAATGAAATGTTGAACACCAAGTTGCAGGTCCAGTTCATCAATACATCCTTGATTTCATTGCCACAACAAACTGAACTGTGAATGTAAGGGTATATAACATGTTACAGCTTTACTCCCTCGTTCTGTCGCCTGGTGTCATGGAATATTGTGATGTGGATCACGTATGAGCAGTTCAAGACTGCAGTTAGCAGCATGTGCCAGCAGCATAACTGACTTCACGCACAGTGTGTTTAATATCAAGCCAACAGAATAACTTGGATTATGTAATTAGACATTGTTGGTGACGTGCATGGTGGAACACAGACTAAAGTGGAGATGATACCAAATTCCATTAGAAGTAAATAATGTGATATTATTCATACAACTCTATTTTATTTTGTGGTAAATGGCAGTGCCATGACAACCTATTGTGATATTAGGTATTGTATATTTGTAAATAAATATTTCACTAATTGACATAATGAACACTAATTTTATTGAAAAAAATAATCACAGTGTATGTATTCTAGTGTGTTGTGTAATCTGTACAAATGTCCTGAAGTTCCGACTATGTTAAATGAAAATAAATGTATTTTTATTTTGTTGTAAAACTATGGTAATGAAGACCATTATCAAGAATAAGAATATACTATAACTGATGACCAGTACAGGCTCACTTTGTTCTTGTAAGATCACCAGCTCTGAACTTCCATCACCACCAAATCACAGCTTCTGATGTTATGTGCTGATCACTCTTTTGTTTGTGTTGCTACATGTATCAGCATTCTGTCAAGGGAATCTGAAATGACAAGGAAGGGGGAAAGATGTGAGGGGAAAAAGTCAAAGCAGCAGTATATGCCTGGAGAGTTTAAATAGAGGACTTGAAAAGTCACAGTAACGATAGGTTAAGTATCGTTGACAAGAACAACCTCTGATATTCATTCATTCGATTGGCATGTGCAGAATGCGTTGATTCCTTGCTGTTCTCAGGAGCTTCTTCCATTCCTCTCTGTTATGTACTTTCTCCTGCCCCCCTTCTCCACCAACTATTCTTCCATCCTCTCTCACCTTATCTTGCCATCTATTTCTTGGTCTACCTCTCAATCTTGTTGTTCCAAAATTCATATATAATACCCTTTTGGGAATTCTATTTTCTTTCATTCTCTGTACATGCCCAAGCCAACGTAATCTCTTTAACCTTACCGTCTCTATTATAGTATGTTTTCAACACTTGCATAAATTTCTTTAACCTCTCATATATTCAGCAATAAATGTGTTTCCCTGATAAGTTCCTTGGATCTATGCTTTTTTCAGTTAGAATCCAAGTTCCATGAAGCTATTTATGATTCCATTCTTGCTGCAAAATCTCACTTGTGACATAGTGTGTCCCACCTCAACACCTTGCTGTCACTTGTGAATTGGTTTATGCTGTGAGATATTCATTCTTTTGGGATATGGCACTGTGTCACTGGGTGACTGATGCCCAACATTTCCAGACAGCTTCGCGGATGACATATCAGACCACTATGCTGTCTTGAAGCACTGGGAACCAATCACCCAATGACACAATGCCAAATCTCAGAAGAAAAAACATCTCAACTGCATCACTGCAAAAGCTTAAAATCTCACATATTTTGTGCCATCTTGGTACGTGCTGGTGGATTAGCATCTCCATAATATAAATAAAAATGCATTCTGACAGAAATGTTTGACTTTACCAGTATTTGTGGAAGACCTTAGGCAGTCTATAATATTAACTTGTATTTTATAGCATTTACTACTTGTTTGTGGGGGAAACAAATGATACCACACAGTACGTAATTTAAGTAGCTCTACTATAGGCTGAGAACTATGATGCAGGAAAACGAGATCTGAAGAATCATTATTTTGGAATACAGTAATTGCTAGGGGCTTTATCTACATTTTGTGTACTAAGGCTATGGTTTTAGGTACTCTTCAACAGCAAGTGTAGTAGAGGTTGAGCTGCACCCAAACACCATGAACAGATCTCACTGTCTCTCTCTCTCAGCTGGCAGTGCTTACCTTTTATTCACAACCTGAAGTATTAAAAGCTGGTTCTGTCTATGGCCACAACAGTCCATATTGATATAATATTTCCCTTCACTGGCCCTAATAAAGGCTGGTTACTGCTGCATGTCAGTAGTAACCCTGAAAAGGGCTATTGTCTCATAGTTTCATATTCATTGTTCCTGTCAGTTCAAACACTTTCTCCCAGATTCCAGTACTTCTGAGTGACCACCATGTGTTCACCTGCCAATGTAATTTTGCCAAATCTCACACCACTCACTCCAACACTAAATATGGAGGCATGAAATGTTAGACACAGCATACAGATTAGGCAGTATCATAACCCAGAAGATCATAACCTGATAACTCATTGTCATGAGAATATGGCAGTGAGTATTATACAAGCCAAAATTGTTAGGGTTCAAAGGAACTCTTATTTTGTACCCTGTATGGTGAGCTGTTGCGGCCCCTTTTCAGTTTCAAATGCCTAAGTGTACAAGAGAAGTGGGTAAAATACAAAACCAATCTTCAACTTTGGAGCTAGGGTCTTGATTCTAAAAAGCAGATATCCTCCTTTTTCAAAAAGAGTAACTAATATGTCATCTTGTGCCATACAAAGTTGACATATGTGGATGAAGTTCAAAGACATCACTGCAGTTGTGTCTGTAAAATAAGAACTTTTTTAGCATTGTTTAATTGTGATTGCCAATTGTACTTAATCATATGTAAAAAACAAAGTGTTTTCTCAGTGAGCACCATTATAATCAGCTTATCATATGTTGTGTCTTTGTACAGTCATCACCAGGTAAATCCACTATGTAAAAGTAAAGGAGTACACAACAAATTGCATACTTCAGCATAACTCATAACCATGAAAACTGAAAAGAGGGAAACTACATGATACTCATCAGGCATACAAAGAAACCTGATTTAGTACAGAGTATAGCACACAAGTATATGCTGAAATGCAGGCATACATACGTGTCCAAAATGCAATATGGGAGTGTAAAGACATTATTTATAATAATTAAGCACATGGGCTATGTATGGAGAGATATTAAAAATCCAAAACAGCTCCTGACTACCCACACAACCGCTGATAGGGCCTCTTAATAAATATACATGAGAATCTTCAAATAATCTTATTGTTTTAGAAAACATGATTTAAACTGAACATTTTAAATAATGTTATAATACATTTAATAAAATATTCTGTTAATATCACTGATCCCAAGGTAAAATCAACAGTACTTGTTTTGGAAACATTTCCTTTTTGATAACGAACTTACCTGATGATGACTGTATACAAAGATGAAACATGTGGTCAGTCAATTTACATTTTACACTAAAGATTACAGTTGTGTTCAATGAGAATGCATTACCTTTCTTGTATATACCTTTACCACTAATGTTTCTTGAATGTATAAGAAACTTGTAATCTGGCTGTCCTATTAAGAGCCTTGTCATATTTGCCTGGGGGTTGTGAACAGAAGCACAAGGAGTCTAAAGAAAAGAGGGGAAGTGAAATTAATTTCTGGGAGGTAAAAATTCAAATAAACCATGTGTATATATATATATATATATATATATATATATATATTGATCCTTAATGTTTATCCTGTTTTAACTAAAACTGTCCACAGGATTGTTTTAATATATAACCTGAAATGCTGGAGGTGAGATAGCGGTATCAAGTCATACATAGAACTGATTTTCCATTTTTCCAGCTTGATCCAGAATTCAATTTAATTACTAATGAACTTCAAACAGGTTCTAATGGCAACCAATTCTGCAGCACAGATATTCATACTAAATAGAGACAGAATTCTTCTGTACACAGACACCGTATTAAAAAAAAAGTGAGTACAATTCTGTTTCTTATGTACAGATTTTTTTTTTTAATATGAACTGGTTTTGAGAGGCTAGTGGGGTTTCAAGTAACATTTTTCCAAAGCACTTCTATGTCATTAATACAAACAAAATTAGTTTTGATTGACAATGAGCCTACTAAATTTAATCAGTCATTCAGCAGTTTTGGAGATGAAACACATAAATAAATGGACTTTACATGTCCATTATACTTTATTTTCATGGATTTCAAGATACATAATTCTGAAATCAGGTACAAAATACAGGTTATGCAAACTTAATTCTCTGACATCTGTTGCAAACAACCTATTTGACCTTTTTGAGATGTACTGAACTAATAATAAAAATGAAAGCATGATAAATTGTATTAAATTTAATACATGGTTTACTTAATATAATGTCTGTCCAAAATTAGTAAGACCACAAATACATGAAGAACTGAATGCCTTTAACAATACCTCTCACAAATATTCACATTTACACAAGTGACACTCTATTTACTGTTAGTGTCATGAAATTGAAAAACAGAAATACGAGCAACATAATAAGGGACAATGATAATACAAATGACATCTGGCTTAAACCAAAAACCCAAAGTCTAGTGCTCATAGATTCTCTGCAAATGATATGTCCCATATAAGGCTCAGCAACAAACTCAGTGTACTAGAAGCTGATCAGCAGAGCCAAGGATTGTTGAAGCATAAGGACATGAAAATAAAATCACTTACAGTGGAATCAAACAGTCAGAAAAAAAGATATTGCTCTTTGGAAGCAGCCATGGGTGGGTATTGCATCCTTGCTTCAAAATCACTTGGGTACTGAATATGAAGTAATGAGTATTTTTAAGCCCAATGCACCTTTTGAAAATATTGTTGAAGATCTAGAGAATCTTGGGAAAGACCTTACCAAAAAAGACCATATTGTTATAGTGCGTGGGCCAGAAAACAGCCTGGAAAGAAATTATCATTACTCAATCGAAAAGGACCTCAATATCATTGCTAGGAGGGCAGATCACACTGTCAGATTTGTGAACCTTCTTAGAAGACATGATGAGTCGTGGATGAACAGGAAGGTGAGGAGTGTGAATCTACGACTCAATCGTGCCCTACTGGGGCATGGCATGTCCCACCTTAGTGTTATTGACACCACAACAATTGGAAGAGAAGAATATATGACCCATGGCCTGCATCTAAATTTGAGAGGCAAGAGGAAGCTTATGCTTCTCATCACAGATAAATTGGATGGGGGTCATGTATCGGGTGTGAGCAGTATTCCTGTCATCATCCATGCTAGAGCCGCTCCTTTTTTAGGATAAATACAAAATCGCACAGACATGTAAGACTTATTGATACTAACTATTGGAAATTCATAAACCATGATAAAAACGTAGATTCACCTAATTTGTTACACATCTTTCACCAAAACATTAGGGGACTAAGGAGCAAAAGTGAAGAACTAATACTTTCGTTTGAAATGGAGAATATAAATCTCCACGTACTGTGTCTTAGTGAGCATCACATGGAGGAACATAAACTGCTACATGTTACATTGTCAGGGTACACACTAGGATCTAGCTTTTCACATAAACATCTACAGAGGGGAAGTGTGTGCATCTTTGTTTGCAAAGACCTGAATTTTAATAAAACTGATATATCACATACCTGCGGAGAAAAGGATTTGGAAATTTGTGCGGAATAAGAAGCTACGTGAACTCTGGAGCCTCTATGGACATTTTGGAGAAAAGAAAAATTTCTTATTCTTTCCAAAAGACGACCCTTAATTCTAGACTGCCCAGCCAATAGGCCAGTCAACTTGTGCCTACGGACTGAGGTAACAAGAAATATGAATTGATCTAATTACATGACATTGCACCAGAGAAGGTAACTATCACAATGACTGAATTAACATTATCGCATGTTTAAGTACTTCTTGAAGAAATATTTTGCTTATGAAGTGCAGTAAAGAATATAATTTACCCCCTTACAAATTTTTCTTTCTTATGTCCTTCAAACAGTTCATTATCACAACAAACAGAAAACTTAAGCAAACATATGTACTGCCTAATCTTGCTACGTCTCATTCTGTAAATATTGCACCTTCAGGAAAGCTTCTCATTCCTCCACCATTCACAACAACATAGCATTCAACTGTCTGCAAGTGGGTATCGGTCACACCTCACATGTTTGCGTGTCTTCCATGTTGCTATTCCAAGTGTAGAGAATTAAAGTTTAAGGCATTGGGGTGCCCTCTAACGACATTATAACGGTCATACCGGGATTTGTGCAAACTGGTCAGATGGTTCAAATGTATAAATGCGAGAGACAGACACAAAAGGGGACACGAGCACCATGGTCTATTAAAATTATATTTTAGAAATATTTCCTTTCCAGAAAGTGAAGCATCAGGCTACCTAGATTTCCAAAACGCCTGTGCTTCCACTTGCCTTTCCTATTGAACCAGATGACCGATTTTTCAAGAAATATTAACTTCAAATATTTGAAGGTCACACCTAAGGCTATGTTTTAATTCCCACAAATCCCATAACATGGCGGAAACTCAAACATGTGAGATCTTATCGACACTAGCGCTATTTACGTTAGGGCCATAAATCGATGGTTAGGGACTTGGAATATTGTGTGTATGTTACGATAATGTGTTGCTAAAATACAGTCCGAGGAAATAATTCCTGTATACCAGTCGGAAGTATGATTCAACATGAGAGATGAAGTTTCAGTAAATGAAAGTACAGGAAAACAGGTCTACAGCACAGTTTGTGGAGTTTCGGACTGCCTGATTGACATCAAGTATGCCACATGAAGAGTTTGGTTTGTGGGACTTGTCTTTCAGCACTGTGCAGCACCCTTCATGCTAAGCTGCACAGGGATTTTCGACTCGTCCTGTACACAAAGTCTGGCTACAAAAACAGTTCTCACTTATGGTGTCAAAACCACAGAACAGCTATAAGGAAGTAGAAATGAATTAAGACATAAACAAATGAAAAGCAGCATAAAACATTTATCTCAGCGTGAAAGAAAAGATGTAGTCGTACTTGAGAGAATAATATTAATGTCAAAAAATGAGAATCGTGGTGTGTGTATTGGATTCAGCTAGTTTAGAATATAGTCAAATGTTAGGATTTGGCAAGGGTATAAACTTTTAGTTCCTAAAGTTCATGGAATGTCTTGTTTCGCATGTCGAAGAAAGACTGCACAGTGAAAGTATTTAGTTAAGACAATAGCCCATGGCTGTGTTTCTTAACGTGTTCCGAGGCTTATTGGTTTTAAAACTGATAAAAAAATTTTGGACTTTGATTGTTTTTAGTATTACAAATTTGTCAGCTCACCATTGCTTAAAGGTTTGAGAAGTATTGCAATATAAATTGGATTAATTGATTGTACGTGATCATTAGAGAAGTCTTGCATCTGTTGTATATTGTATCATGAATCTGCATGTAAGACCTTACATTCTACCTGAACTGTTTATCCATACTGTGTCCTTCTTATCAGTTTAAGTAGGATAGGTACTTGACAAATACGTGTTGTTGCAGAATTCAATGTTTCCTGTAGATCAAAAATAACATAACCAAATTGTTGACTATTTTTAATTTATTGCTGTATCTGACATTCTCTTATTAGCAGCATGTGAAGGTGCATCTGACCCTGTACATAATATGAAGATTAAGAGGGTGTGCCGTTATATCCCGAATGTCCTTTTGCTTGGTGCTAGATCGTTGTTGGTTTCCAGTTTGAAGCTCCGGCCGCTTTATCCCCCATGCCAGTTGAATAGTAAGCTCTTTGGGCTCATTATCCTCTTGGCATGATTTGGACAATAACAAAACCTCTTGTGTTCGTTAGGAATCGAAGCAAGTCTAAAGGGTTTTATTATTTTTCTGCTCCAAAAATTATAATAATATTTATTAACTGCAATTGGTTTGTCACCTGGTGGCAGTGGTTATTTTACATGTACACAAAATATGAAATTGGTTACTAATAAATTTAAGTCGGAAGGGCTACATGAGAAGCATGTAGTGGCAACTTGGATTCTTGGGAAACATCTCAGCATTTGCTTACAGACACAGGGAAACCAAGAAAAACCTGTGTCGAGGTGGTCGGTCGCAGGACCTTCCAAGTACTGACTTCTAGCCAGCAGTCCGGCATCTAAAGTAAAAACAGCAATAATCACATATTACAGCAAATACACATAAGATGACAACAATACACAAAGACAACTATAACAATACACACAAAACATCTTAAAATACAACACGTACAAAACTGTCATGCGAATGCGCCAAAGTGGTATTTTAACAAGTGCATTGCCTTTGTTTTCCAGTAACATGCTAACCCAGCAGCTGATACACGATTTAATCATTCCACATACCCATCAGAAACACGCAGCAGTAATGTACACTAGTTGCTGGGTGACGTGGCTGTAAGGGAAGTTACTGTACTTTTGCTGTTACAGAAACTCACACAACAACAGTTTAAATACATCAATGTAACATGCCAAATTAACAGTTGCACCTACTTAAAGGGCCATGTAAACGTTATCATTCTACACTGGATTCTGGAAATTTATAGTGTGGTAAACTTTTAAAGAATGCAAAACTTCATTTACCAACTTACCATTGTAACTAAATTCAGACAAACATACGATTAAATTTTTATAACCTTTTGACTTTCGTCCATGAGAAACCCTAAGCAGGCATGCAAAGCTGTGCATAAGTGATACTATCTATACAAATTGAACAGGTGTAAAATAATTTATCTCAGAGATTTCTAGTGAAAAGGGAAAGGGAGTCGTTGGTAAATAGGAGGTATGTATAGTTGAAGAATAAAAGACCAACTTGATGTCACTTGATATTTTATTTCACTTCTTATGTACTCAACATGTTTCGGATATTAATATATCCATCATCAGGAGCTTGTGACTGTGTTGTTGAACTACCACATCGGTCGTTTTGTTCTCGGTTCGTTGTGTTGGAGATTTGGTGCGGATGGGTTTGAGTGGTGTCCACATTGCGGGCTTCATTGTTAAAGGTCAAGATGGCAATTGCATGTACCTAAGGGGCCATATAAGCACTGTCTTTCAACACTTCGTCCTGGAATTTTATAGAGTGGTAGATATTTAAAGAATGTTTATATTTTTATATAACTTCCCATTTGAATAAATTTAATTTAACAACAGAATTTACTGTCTTTATTCTTTTTCACTTCGACACTTAAAAGAACTTAAGCTGGCATACAAACCTGGACGAGAGTGATAACAGATATAAAAATTAAAAATAACTTATAGAGTTTACCCCAGAGATTTCTAGGATAAAGAGCATAACTGGTATATAAGTATATATCAAACATCCAGCTACTGGAAGAAAGGAAATTTCACAGTTCCCTGTAAAATTGAATAATAACACGGGCAGTGAGCCAATGTCCTCGTGGCCTGCATATAATATTTACTGCAAACATGCCTAAGTTCATTCATGACAAAGTGGAATACCGGGGATCGCCACGCTGCCTACAGTCAAATGAAAGTGCATGAGTGAACAGTGAGGAATTCAGTCGAATACAGCAGCTGCTGTATTTACATAACTGAAAAGTTTTTAGTAAGATAAGGGATGGCAGGCTTATTGTGTAACGTCTGTCACGAAGAAACCAATTTGCAGAATACTGCATTTGTGTCTGTGTCAGTTTGTTAAAAAGAAATAACCCCTTATATTTCTTACATGTTTCGTTGCTTTTTTCTCTACTTATATGTAATAAATTCTTCAAATTCAGTTTGAGGGGGTTTTTTTTTGTGAAAGACACTTTATTTTACTTTGTGTGAATTATGTTCAAATATACAGTCCACAGGTTATGTTACCCTGCAAATTATTTTAATTATCCTTGAAATATCAGGCTGATCGCTTCGTAATAACTCGTAAATTGTCATGGAGATCTAACCTACAGCTTAGTGCGTGTCATCCTTAAGAAAATTATCAACTATCCCCCAATACTAGACCTGGTGCTTATTGGCCTCGAGTTAACTTGTTCTACTGCAGGAACTTCACATGTATACTGACAATTATATGAGCAGATTGAACAGAGTGTGGTTTGCTGAACACCAAAATTCACCACTTTCAAACAAATGTACAAAATATTCCATTCTTCTGGCATATGACACGGTGTCAGTACATAATATTCTGCTGACATTTTATGACCACTAAATTGTCCGAAAAATTAGGAACAGAGTGTTGAGTGAAGTGGCGTCATATTCCAAAGGAAAGGAAGCCTCACATACACTGCCACGGAAATACAAAAATTTTCAAATTTCTCCCAATCTTAAAATATATAACTGCCCACTTCGTTTCATGCACTAATGAGTCTCACCTGCACCCGGCAACTGTTCGGTAAGAAAGTCGGGCGGGTGACGGCCTGTCCTGAGTGAGATTGTCCTCCGTTCTGGAAAATGTTGAGACTGTGATTCCAATTAGGTCATGACGGACATTGTAGGTTTCTTCTAATTTCATTCATCACTCATCAACTAACCATTCGATATTATACAGTCTAAACTTTTAGCAGAGTCGCTATATAAAACACAAATAAGCAAATTCATATGCACACTTACCGTAGCCCAAAATACTAACACAATTTCAGCAATGCTTCTCAGTTAATAAATGGAGCCCAACATTCCAAATTCTTTGTGTTCTTTATAACTCGAATTAAGAATTGGAGGCATGTGA
>Ga0136643_10004571_pt1 | contig 19157 bp, 6 predicted proteins | sample TergutLab28metaG_FD_96883 | JGI IMG/M metagenome (GOLD analysis project Ga0136643, IMG submission 96883) | Labiotermes labralis P1 segment gut microbial communities from Petit-Saut dam, French Guiana - Lab288 P1 (version 3) (version 3) | ecosystem: Host-associated > Arthropoda: Insects >...
ATAGTTTGACAAACCGAATCAAAACAGGGGTCAGATAAAACACTATGAAACATAACAGATACAGGTAGTAATACAAAATACATAAAATGTAAACTAGACAATAACTCTATTTGTGGAAGGGAGGGTGGGGGGTTGTTCTCGGCAGGTGTGACGTTGTGGTCGTGCGGAGGCTTGTTCTCTGTACTCCTCCTTGAAATTGCTGCGTTGTGCGGGGCGGGGGGTGGGGGGGGGTTTGGTCCGAGCGGCTCCGAGCGGCTTAGTGGCAGGTTTCCTTGCCTAGGGGAACAGAGATGCACTTACATAACTTTCACATAAATCACTTTAAAAACACTTAAAATCACTCCGACATGTTTCGATCTTGTCAGATCATAATCAAGGAGCTTTGTTGTTCCTTTCTAAAGTTTTATTACAATATTCACAATTTAATTCGTTTTTGCAAACAAGGTGTTGTGGCAGCATGTCTGTAAATTAATTGTACTTATTAAGTATATTGTCGAAACAGGTATATGAAAAAATATTTTTATATAACTAACATCACCATTCTGCATTTACTCATATACCTGTTTTGACAATATACTTAATAAGTATAATTTATTTACATACATGCTGCCACAACACCTTGTTTTCAAAAAAGAATTAAATTGTGAGTATTGTAATAAAACTTTAGCAAGGAACAACAAAGCTCCCTGATGATGATCTGACAAGATCGAAACATTTCGGAGTGATTTTAAGTGTTTTTAAAGTGTTTTATGTGAAAGTTATATAAGTGCAGTTGTTGGTTGATAATAGAAGTGATTCTACAAAAATGCACGGTGTAACAATAAGATTTATAATAAGCAGATAATAGCACAAAGTGTATAATGAAGGCCACCCGACACTACATTTCTTTCACACGTGTACATGGAGCATAAAAGTGCATTTAATTAAGTTAGATACACGTTGTTACTTTTACTGCAGTACCACGGACATGTTAGGCTCATATCGACATGCGTTACGGTATACGTACATGGGGAACGTATGCATAATTGTACAATTACATTAAAGAATACTTCAAATGTGTCTGCTTGTACGTAATCTGTAGCGGAATAAGATATACAGGGTCATTCGAAATGATTGTTGGGGGTTTTAACAACTTGTCATACACAATACACTTGAGATAGCAGTATATGTGTTTTTTTTTATATAATAGAACAACACTACAAGTTTTTGTTACATACCTTACAGGTGTTCTATATGTGCACCCTTTGTGATTCTACAAACACCAACACGATAATCGAGTTCGTTCCAAACTGTTTGTAGCATGTCAACGGTGATGGTTTCAATGGCGGTTCTGATTCGTACCTTCAGTTCCGGGATACTTGCGGGAAGAGGAGGAACATAAACCTGATTTTTGACGTAACCCCATAGAAAGAAATCACATGGGGTTGCATCGGGATGAAGAGGTGGCAGTTGTTAAAACCGCGACAATCATTTCGAACAACCCTGTATTTCACGTTTACAAATTACTATTAATTCAATACTGCTCTCAACATGTACCAATATAAATATTAATGACTGAAAGTGAAGGTTAAAATTTTTAAATGTTTGTTTGATGTAATTAAGAGTTGTGTGTATATATATATATATATATATATATATATATATATATATATATGGCTAAATAATTCAGGATTGGATCATGCATTTTAGCTCTTACGGGACATTGTCAATCTTTCTCGCTTAAGATTCCTATTACGTAAAGACTGGATGTCAAGTGTGTGGCATTTGCTTCTACAGCGTTCCACTAAACCATCTACCAACAAATTCAACCAAGATATTACATTTTGTAATAAGACTGAACATAAAATTTTAACATCATACACTGCAGGCACAAGAATGTCGCACAAGCAGAGCCTCGTATCTCACGCTTGCCTATGTTATAATTTCAGAAGTTTCAAATATATGGCGATATTCGAAATAAAATCAGGATTTACATGGTTTTTAAAACTCTTAACGTAGTTTACGTCATATTTTAATACAAAGTAAATTAATCATAATTTTAAATTATGTCCCTATTTTACAAGCAACCTGAATCGTGCTACAGGTGGTAAAAGTTACTTCAGCTGCTCGGCTCTCCACTCTTTCTAAATAGCCTACCTTTTAAGTGAAGTATCTAACTTTGCCATTGAAAGTGTGAACCAAGTTGATGGAAAATGTTACCTAAGGTGGAAGTAGTTTCAGAGTTCATTTACTGCCGGCCATACTCAATCTTATCTGGAAACGAAATGTTCTGCGCCTTTTAATTTTGTCTCCCTCCGCGTCTTCTGAACACTTAAATGAGAAAGTTGTAGATGAGATACACCACGGAACTGAAAAGCAATTCGACTGTGTAAATAGGCATCAGCAATGTGAATCTAAATCTATCAGGCACAACAATTAATGAGTAAGTTTTCCTATAAATATAGGCTTAAAATCTACTATAAATTATCAGGTGTAAGCAGCAAAGGTACCATGCAGATATCAGTATACAAAGAAAACGTAAGGAATTTGTAATAAATGTTTTATAAAACCGTTTACTGGAACTGATTTTAAACTTCGCACGTATTGTCTGCAAACACAGGTGCCACGAAAGTGGAGGTAGTGGGGATAAATCTCCGGCTTCGTGAACGGGAATTACGGGTTCGATCTTTGCCTCTAAACCGACTATTCTGACCGAGATTTATCGTAATTTCTGCACTTCCTCCAGGTAAATTACGGAAAAGTACCTCATATTGGGTGGGCCGGATAGCGTAGTAGGTATAGCGACTGGTTACGGGCTGAACGGTCCGGGGATCGAATCCCGGTGGGGGCGAAATTTTCCGCACCTGTCCAGACCGGCCTTGGGGTCCACCCAGCCTCCTGTACAATGAGTACCGGGTCTTTCGCGGGGGTAAAGAGCGGCCGGGGCGTGATGCCGACCCCTCACCAACTTCTAGTTCCGAGGTCAAGAAAGAGTAGAGCTATACCTCTACTCCCTCTATGAGCCGTAAGACCTGTACAGAGCCTCAGTGCCTGTACAAGGGTTACCTCATATTAGAAAAGGGCTTCTTCTTACCACACAATTATAAATTTATTATTTTCTTGTAATCCTAAAAGATGATGTTATATCTAACATGAACTACTAATAGAGTCGTCTAATAGAGTAAAAACGGATACATAAAAACTACTGGATGCTGAAACCACATTAGCAATGATTGCTGTGAAAGCATTAGAAGCCCTGTAAGAATGTTTGCGAATCGTCAAGCAGCAACGTAAACTATACTGACTGGCCGAGTAAGCAATCTGTCTCTAAATGCTTCAATCTAATAGAATAATATTATACCAAAAAAACAAGAACATTTAATCACGAAATTAATTACGGTCACAACGTGTCGAGGAAGTCAAACTTAATACAAGAAACGTATCAAGTGAAGTCTTCATAATCGATACGCCGTTCTAACGAGAATAATTAGGAAAATAAATGAAAGAGAAAATTTGAGCGTACATTACTACACCTATGGTGCTATTATTTTTAATTTTGAAAAAGATCTCTATTATTCAAACACAAGCGCATAACACCTCGTTCCGCCTCCAATACTACAATTATTCCATGAGATAAGATTTAGCTAAATAATCCACTAGCATATGCATAAATCCAAGGGCAAATCTACTTTAAAAAAATTGTTTGTTATCCATTGAATAGTGGCACTAGGTTTGGTGGAAAGAATATTATGATTGTGTTTATCGAATTGTAAATTAAATACGATATACTACTAGGACAACCACAAAAAACAGACCAGGGTTAGAAAACCTTACGGGATGGACTCGTTATATTTGTTTTCCTTTAAATCTCTGGCCTATATATAAATAAGTACAAATTTGTAATTACATGTAAGCCTAGTCTTGTTTTACTGTGTGCAGAGATGTGCAGCCACGCCGCAAAGAGTGAATTAGCTATCGTCTACAGACAGAAAGTTACGCGCAGGTTCCACAATTCTGCAATGGAACTTTCTGTGTCAATCAAACATACTAACTTACTTACTTACTTACTCCATGGTGCAGAGTCCTTCTTGAGAAGCTAACTGGTTTGCAGCTAGTCAAGAAATTCCCCACATTTCACGGAAACCTAAGGTTCATTACCGCACTCACAAGCGTCCGCCACCTGTCTCTATCCTGGGCCAGCCCAATCCAGTCCATATACCCACATCTCACCTCCTGGGGATCTATCCTAATATTATCCACCCATCTACGTCTAAGTCTCCCCAGTGGTCTCTTTCCCTCCGGTTTCCCCACCAAGACCCTATACACCTCCCTCTCCTCACCCATACTCGCCACATGCCCAGCCCATCTCATTGTCAATCAAACATAAAATGTGCCTAATTCTATACGTCGTCAGACATTTTGAGATCATATATTCAGTTGTAAAATTATTTCCCCCCTCATAATTTCGCGCGAACTCCAAGTACATATTATATATGATAACTAATTATAGGATTCATAGAAGATGTAGACTGTCTAACAGTGACGTTTATTGCAGATTTTAAACAAACCTGCTCAGTAACTGGAAGATTGTCTGATGGGACAGATTCACAGACAGATTTCTGTAAGCCTAGAAATTGCAATAAATGAAAAATAGTGTAAGGAACTTAGCAGTGCGTAGGTACTTAAGCAACACAAAAAACAGTGCTAGGGATTGAATAAGACAAAAATTTAATTTTATAAAATGAAATATTTAATGTTATTCCAAGAGAACGGACAGCGGAAGAAAGCAAACGCAAATTTATGTTAGATTTATCTACGAGAATGGTAATCGAGTACAATACACACACGAAAATTTATGTATCCGTTGACCAGATACGTTAAAGTGTTTCGTGCATTAGGTTTAAAGGGAAATTCAATAAACGTCGGTTATTCTCAAAGTAGTTCAGGTTTTCGTGTTCAATTATAAGGGTCGAAATAAAAGAGGTTGGAGCAATGAACTGAAGCAATAATTTCTCAAAGCGTAACGCCATACACAGAAAGCTAGCCGATAAATTGACTATTCTGAAACGTAATTGTGTTGCGTTTTGGTTCGCTTTTAGTGCACCGATATCGTGACCCAACCACAACGAAAGTAATGTATAATAAAGAACTGCTTACTGCGAAATTCGACTGGAATTACTTATCGCTCTATGAATATTTATGATGATACCGTGGAAAGAGGAATATACACTTCGAGTTGAGTTACAAAGTTTCCAATAACATTTTTGCTGTCCAATATTAATAAATCAATAGTAAAGAGAGTTATATTACAGCTCCCCCAAAAAACCTACATAAGCGTTGACAGAGAAGAGACACGCAATAGAGAGCAGGCGAAAACTTGACTTCAAAGAGGACTAGGTTAAACTCTTTGTTTTATCATCCATCGATCCATCCATCCATCCGTCCGTCCGTCCATCCATCCGTCTGTCTATCTATCTATCTATCTATCTATCTATCTATCTATCTGTCTGTCTGTCTGTCTGTCTATCTATCTATCTAACTATCTATCTATCTATCTATCTATCTATCTATGTATCTATATATCTACCTATCTATCTATCTATCTATCTATCTATCCTCCTCGTCCATCCATTAATTTGTCCCTCCTTCTATCTTACCGCATATCCTTGCCTAGATATGCTCATATGAAAGTTTGTGGACGCTACAGGAAACAATGCACGTTCCGCTTCAACAAAGGGATACTGGTGCCACAGGTTACATGAAGCTGTGGCCAACCACACAGTGCCGTCAGCTACAAACGAACACATTCTAACCAGTTCACAGTTTATTGTGGAACGTTGACAAAACCCATTACTTCTCCTCGCTTTAGATACCCTCGCCTGTCTGTATCGATTCCGCCACCTGGCAAATAAAGCGAATGCCTTCCATTCACAGACGAAACGTAATTTTCTGCAACAGTAAGCAGGTAAGTTATGAAAAAGAACAGAAGAACCTAAATGGATAATAGCAGCCGTTTTACCTAGTCCAAAGTTAATTTTATTTTTACTGTGACTGTAAAGACTGTGAATGGTGCACCCTGTACTGCTATACACAGAATTGTGCTACGCCTTATTTATTTGCTAGAACTCATATGTTTCGCTTTGCTAATGCGAATGTCATTTCACGAACACCCTACAGAACATATGGCCTCCTACGTGCTGATTTTCACGTAACTCAAAAATTCTAAACGCGCCTGCGTTTCTACCTGATAATAGTCGAATACGACGATCGAAACATGTTGCAGGAAAGTAAATACGTGAAAATACGGTGTTCAAGTTCTAAATTTAAATCGCTACTTACAAAAAGTCAATATTAAATCTGGGGAAAAACTTTTAAATTAAAAATTACAATCGATTGGTACATCGATCACAAAGAGCAGAGTAAGTTATACTTGATCCTTGTAAATAACCATCTTGACGCACAATTTTTTAATGTATGTTTATTTCTATTCTCTACATGTTTCGGGCAGCCATGTGTCCATCATCGAGAGAATTATTGTATCAATGCGACACCTGCTTTATATCACTCTGTGCAGATGACCGTCTGGTATGTAGGAGCATATGCTCCTACATACCAGACGGTCAACTACACAGAGTGATATAAAGCAGGTGTCGCATTGATACAAAAATTCTCCCGATGATGGGCACATGGCTGTCCGAAACATGTCGAGAATAGAAATAAACATAAAAGAAAAAATTGTTTGTCAAGTTGGTTGTTCACTAAGATCATACCAGGATGCATGGTCAACAAAACATAAAATTAAGTTATGTATATTTTCAAATATGTGATTGCAAAGTCACGATATGTGTCTGCCTCTATTTTACGTCTATATTGTTAGGTTTATAGTAATTACAGAAAGATGCAGTGCGCCAGCACAATAGCTGCTCGGAGTACAGAATTGAGAGGTGGCTGGACGAGGAATTTTACAGTAATGAAGACATCATTACTTTTAATTGACTTCTCTGTTAAGGGGTGACAATAATTTTCCGTGTTCACTCACTGTAAAGGACTAAGGGCTAGAGATGGTGTTTCTTTATTACTAAGCCTGAATTATGCAAGTCGCCTACACTACATTCAGAGTGATGGAATGCAACAGCGGGCAGAAGGCTCCAGATTTATGCTTCACAAACGCCATAAAACAGCAGACGGATAAAAAGAGTTGCGAGGTGGAAACAAAGGAAACAGACAAATTTTCACATTCGTACCGCGCATCTTGACATTATCAAAGTTTTATTTATTCACCAACTGATGCACTAGTAACCATCTGTATCGTTGCACCGTACATTCTGTAGAGTCATTTAATTAACACACTAAGTAATGCACATATATATTATTTAAAATTCTAAAATTTACATTAAAACACTTAAAACGCTCCTACATGTTTCGATCATAAGATCATCCTCAGGGAGCATAGACTGTTCCTTGCTAAAAGTTAAGAGTTTAAACTATAACTTTAGCAAGGAACAAAGTATGCTCCCTGAGGATGATTTAATGATCGAAACATGTGGGAGCGTTTTAAGTGTTAATGTAAAATTTTCAGAATTTTAACTGATACAGGGTGTACCACTCGCTACCGTACCCGGCATTTCTTTAATAACTTCACCACTAATGAGGATATTGCAACGAAATTTGAAGCCGACTTACCTCATTGTGTAAGAAATGTAACGACATCATAACATGTGCTGGAAGTGGCTACCGTTTGCGACCAGACAGGATTGAACCCGGCGCGTCATATTTTGGAAAGTCCTTGCCAGTACTTCCGCCGTCACTGCCTGAATTTCTTCGGTGATGTTTGCTTTCAAGACGTCTATGGTTAGTGGTTTGTTTTGGTAAACTCTCCCTTTCAGATATCCCCATAAGAAATAATCAGACGGCGTGAGATCGGGCGAGCGGGGTGGCCAAAGTCCCTTCGAAATGGCGCGGTCGCCAAAAAAGTACTGAATTTCGGCCATGCTGAAGTGTGAAGTGTGGGATGTCGCTCCATCCTGCTGGAATTATCCAATTGAGAGTTCCTCATCGTCTAACTGATTTATAAAAGTGTTGATGATTTCCATATATACAGCTGTTGTGATGGTTGCATGGAAGGAGATGGAACCAATTTTGCGTCGCCTTGACATCCCACACCCAACACCAATCTTCTCTGAATGAAGGGGTTCTTCATGTATCGCGTTGGGACACATTGCTCTTCATTTCTCACACAACGAACGTACTCCTGTTCAAATTTCGTTGCAATATCTTTATTGGTGTTAAAATTATTAAAGGAATGCTGGGTTCGGTAGCGAGTGGGACATCCTGTATATGTGTATATAAATTTGAAATTATTTTGAAATATTTTTGAATCTAAGATTTTGAATGGAGAAGAAATAGGTTTAAAAGTAAAATGAATATCATAGGCTAGATACAGGTTCTTCTTCTTCGTCAGGCACTGAACCTCCTTTAATTGAGGTTTTGGCCTTCTCAACGACATCCTTCCACTTTGCTCTATCCTGGACACAGGTTAACCAATTTTTTATTTTCATTTGACCAAGTTCCTGTATGATGTTGTCCTTCCATCTATACTTGGGGCTTCTTCTTGGTCTCGTGGTTAAGGGATTCCTTTTAAATATCTTCTTAGCTGCCCTGGTTTCAGGCATTCTTTGTATGTGGCCGAACCAATTCAGTCTTTGGACTTTAATCTGGTTGACTATATTTCCGTGCTTTATCAGTTTGTCCAATAGATACATGTTAGATTTTATAAATATAGGGGGGACTGCCAATTTGTGAAGCAAATAAATTTGCTGTACTGATACTCGATAGAGAAAGCAGAAAAGATACGTCTATGGAAATGGGAGTAAAACACTGAGAATGGATTGTGTACATGGATATTGAAGAATCGAGAAGGCAATATTAGTAATGAAAGAAAGACTAAGGCATTTTTTCAGAAGTTGGACTAACAATATGAAACAGGAGCTTCAGAGGTCTGGACTAGCTTTCGTGTTGCTGAAACGAAAGAAATGTCAGCAAAGAGAAAAAAATAAATGGCGAAAGTTGGGAGTAATTATATGGGCAGGCAGAATAATGTGAAAAATGTCGGGAAAGGGGCTTATTAGGTTTCTATGAGTACAGAAATTGTAGCTGGGGTAAAAGGGAGCTTATAGTTTGCTGTAGTAGGAAAGAAATGAGGGATTGTCTTTAGTAGCAGAATTCTGAAAACTGAGAGAAATTAGAAAGAATAAGAACATAGAAAGTTCCTTCTTGTGTTCAAGATGCCAAATAAAGCATTCCGAGTTGTTTAAAGTGTGAGATCAGGGGAAAATTTAAATAAATTTGGCTGAAAACGAAAAATCGTGTAGCTTACAAAGAAATATTATTATTAACTAAAAAGGAATTTGTTACAGATCTGAGTAGGTAGATGTACAAAATAAATTTAATTAGTTGAAAGGTTAAAATAATAACGAAAGTAATGAATTCATGTAGTGATAAAGGATACTATCGTAAAGCAGTCTCAGGAAATCAAATTGAGTAATGTTCTGGGAGTATTTGTTATATTGTAGCAGATGCCTGGCTTTTCAATCGTCAGCGCTAAAACGTTTTCACTAGATTCGTCTAATCATTGTAATTATTGCCATAAAAATTTGACGCCGCAAAATATAATTGTAAAAATGTAGATCCCACATATTAATATTATATTTTAATACAATTGAAGAAAATATTTTTTATGCAATTTATACACGGCGTTTCATAATGTTCTCCGTGGTTAAAAACATTTATAACAAGAAAACCAAATGACTTATCTTAATGGAATTGTTCACAGCCACAGGAAAGACGATTTTTTTAAACTAGAGATGTTCGATGTGTGCACCAACGGTGACACGGCACACATCGATATGAAATTCAAGTTCTTGCTACACACGCGTCAACATGAGTGAATCGATATTCATCACTGCTGCAATGATCCGTGCCTTTAGGTCAGCGAGGTCAAGTGCCAATGGTGGGACGAACACTTTGACGAAATGTACGTTGCACAGTAACCACAGACTTACTCGTGTGATATTCCAACACACAAAACGACATCCACCCCAGAGCGACCATTTTCTCGTTATATACACTCGTATCACCTAGCGGCAGAAATGTGAACTACGATGAAAAACAACTTACTGGGGGAAAAAATGTGAGTTTTTCCTTCTATCTGTACAGGTTTCGTAAATACGTGTCCTACGGTTTTTCTATAATAATTTTTTGTAATCCCGGAGTACATTTTGAAACGCCCTGTATTATTGGCCTAAAGATTATCAAATCAGATCGAAACGTGTAGCCGTAACAAATTATGTAATACATACTAAATGTGTCTGACATTATTTAATGTCTTCATAATTACTTGTATCCTATATAAATATCTGGATCAGCGAAAATCTGAGAGGTTTTGACAAGAAATTTGTCTTCATTAACTACATTAACAAGTGCTAATTGTTCTACGCTTCATCCCTTTAAACGCCTAATTAAATCCCATCTGCCATTTCCTAGAGTTATTAGGAGCTCACCATATCATCTACGTTAGCAGGATAAGGATTAAGACCGTATCAGCAGCTTGCCATTGAGAAATTTAGTGGTATCTGAATCCCTGTCTAGATGAAGTTCTGTTCTTGGTTTTTAATTCAATTACTGTCATCTATACTTAAAATAAATTTTGTTGTATCTGAATCCCTGTCTAGATTAAATTCTGTTCTTGATTTTTAATTCAATTACCTTCATCTTTACTTAAAAGAAAATAATTAGAAGTGGGTGTGATAATCAGCTGTGTTGTTGTAGATGCAAATCTTACAGGACAGAAGCCATGTCTTTGACAGACAGTTCCGAATTTTCGAAAAATCTAATTGGCTTCACGTTTAGGGTAATGTCGTCCTTGTTAACAAAATCATAGCGCTTCTTCGAAATATCTGGTAATATTCACCCATAGAAACAACGTCATGTCCGAAGAGATCATTCCTGAGAAAGTTTTGTTTATTGGTTTCATTTTTTCTGATAACTGGTAAAGGCCCTTTATTAGTTTTTAATGAAAAAAGTTTCGCTTATATAGCGGTAGAATAGTTTGGAATTCATTCCCTTTTGTAATTCTAAAACTCAGGTAGAGGGATTCTCCGTCTCATAAAATATTATGCACATAATTGCACAGAGGTGTTTAGTGAATTTAGCATAATAATTACGAATATATGTATAATATAAGTTGGAAAAAGTTTTGTATGCAACAGCAGAACCAAAGGATATCTGCTGAATAAAGCAAATACAGATTGTTGATGGTAAACGATGGACACAAAACACCATCTCACACATGAGGTTTGTGTTGAAAACCGTGATACACTTTATAGAAGAGCTACACACAGAGGGACTCCATGTTGCCACACCACACAGTGGGAATGCGGTCAATATTTTTAACCAATACTTTATACAACATTTTGTTTAATTCTGAGTCGTTTCCTGCGAAGTTTTCTTGAAATAACAACCTCTCCCCGATCAAAGAATTTTGCTGTCGTAACCACTTTAAAAAATCTAATGCCCTAACATTACTAAATGTGGGCCGGGTAGCTCAATCGGTATAGCGACTGGCTACGGGCTGGACGGTCCGAGTATCGAATCCCGGTGGGGGAAGGATTTTCCGCACCTGCCCAGACCGGCCCTGGGGCCCACCCAGCCTCCTGTACAATGAGTACCGGGTCTTTCCCGAGAGTAAAGAGCGGCCGGGGCGTGACGCTGGCCCCTCACCCCTTCTAGTGCCGCGGTCAAGAAAGAGTAGATTTATACCTCTACTCCCCCTATGGGCCGTACGGCTTGTGCAGACACTCAGTGCCTGTACAAGCGTGAACTTTACCTTTTTTTACGATTGCTGAAACTGAATGATATATATTAAAATCGTTTTAAAAATCATTTTCATGGTCACTACTACTACTACTCCATGGTGCAGAGTCCTTCTTGAGAAGCTAACTGGTTTGCAGCTAGTCAAGATATTCCCCGCATTTCACGGAACCCGAAGGTTCATTACCGCCCTCACAAGCGTCCGCCACCTGTCTCTACCCTGGGCCAGCCCAATCCAGTCCACATACCCACATCCCACCTCCTGGAGGTCCATCCTAATATTATCCACCCATCTACGCCTAGGTCTCCCCAGTGGTCTCCTCCCCTCCGGTTTCCCCACCAAGATCCTACACACACCCCTCTCCTCACCCATAAGCGCCACATGCCCAGCCCATCTCATTCTCATTTTCAAAGCTACTAATCATAATTCAATAAACTTCAAGACAATTGTGGACGGACAACCATAATTTCAATCACATTAACTCTGTAATACTGTTGTGCCAGTTATAATTGTTCTCCTCCAAGTCCGTCAAACCAGACGTTTAATTAACTCCTTCACCTGAGGCCTAATTCAGACCGACAAAGAGAAATTGTGCAGTAATTTACCTGTAAATACATTACAGCAACTCAGCTGGGAGGTATTGCCACATTCCTCTTACAGCCCGGACCTCGCTCCGAGCGATTTCCACATGTTTGGACCCCTAAAGTAGTTCCTCGGGGATGTCAGCATTTCAGCACTGATGACGAAGTGAAGCAGACTGTCCAAGGATGGTTCAGCCGTACTGACGAATCTTTCCATGCCGAAAGTTTCCTGGCATCAGTTTAACGCTGGGATGAATGTATAAATGTAGCAGGGGATTACGTCGAAAAATAAATGCAGGTTCCAAAAATTTGAAAATTTGTTCTTTTATTTTATAAACTCAAAAGTCCTGTTGTGACTTGAACGACGCTCATTGTAGAGCTGATACACTGAAAAGGCTATGTGATTTTCGCGGTATTGTTTGTTAATGTGTAACTAACAAACCCAGTCTGTTGAACCTTTTTCCTTATGGACGATCTACACGCAACGTCATCACGCTCGTACATTTAACGACGCTTACCTGACTTGATCAGTATCAAGTCACAATCTTATTGAATTTACAGCTCTAAGCTACGTGTTTCATGCTTATGTATTTTAAACCTAAGGCCTTGTTATATTATATAAGAAGCTGCAGGTTTTTTCGATGAATTTTGAATTTCATAAGGCCGTGCATTCTAATACTATTTCTCTAGTAAAATCAACTACAGCCACTACTGCTCTCTGCTTGCTAGCAAGCAGAGAGCAGTATCTGTTTGACAAATGCCTGTTGCTGTATGTTCCATCTCGTACCCGCTAGCAAGCAGACAGCAGTATCTGTTTGACAAATGCCTGTTGCTGTATGTACAGTCTTGAACTCCTGATGATGGACGGAATAACCGTCCGAAACAGGTAGAGTGTCATTCCAAAATAAATTAAATTTGATACACTGGTGCATCTAGTTGATTTTACTTTAGAAATGACTTCTTTAGATGCTCCCTATCAATTTCATTTGGTACAGCGTCATTAAAGATTTTGTAATGAACCCCTGTAACAGATGACAAGAAAGCAGCATTCTAAGCTAAAATAATTCCAGTATTGTATATAATTAAAATTCACTACACTTAAAAGTACATCACATTCTTTTATTGTGTTGTTACGAACAACACAGCGCATCAGCACTAGTAATTAGTAGTATTTTCTAGGTCTGTGAATTTTATGGCATAATATAAGAATAGGGAAGAACTGGGCCCCTTACTCAGAGAGGAATGCGTGACCGGATTCCGAAAACTAACATTATTCATAAAGAAAAGTTACATCCCTTAATATTAGAAAAAGTAAATTAGTCGGCAATGTTTGGAACATCGCTGAAATCTTGTGGAGTAGATGTCATTATACAGTTTAAACACTTTTTTTAGCTCTTTCTCCAAACAGACTAATTATATCATTTCATGGAGCCTTGAACATTTTGACAGACCAGAACTACGTTCCCAGTGATACGACCAAGAAAATGGCGTAGCTACTTGCTTGTATTACAAGTTTGCTGTTTGAACAGAAGTAAGTCTTCTTCGGTCTGGCAGACAGATATCGTTATAGTAGGAAATGTAACAGTCTTAGTATTCACATCTGTAATAGTGTTGATATTCTGAGTTTGGTATAGAATAAAAATGTGAAACAGATCTTGTTTCCTTTCAAGGTATGAAGACATGAAAACATATTGCCTTCACCTGAAGAAGGAAGCAGTTTTTTTCCGAAAAGTTGTGCTTTTTTTATCAAAATTTACATAATCAAAAACCTTCAACCACAAAAAATTTATTTTCGTCATAATATGTTTATATATTTCAGTATTGCTTACAGTCCTTAGGCATTTAAATACATGACTTTGGAAAACAAAATAAAATGCAATATATATTTTTAATGCGTTTTATTTATATATTTTAAATGTATTTTATATAGGTTTTAAAACCACATAATTTAATGCCTGAGACGGGCTAACACGACCGGAACGTGTAACATTTATTGACGAAACTAATAAAAATGTTGTTGTGGAATTCGACCGTCAGTATGTCCATTTTGATTTGACCTACTACAACTGGATAAATTCCACTTAGAATTATTATTTTGCATATGTTTATGACACTGTAAAGTAGTTCTCGTAAATTATGCCAGTATTACTCTTGTACAAACACTGTCAAAATCCGGATATTTGCTATATTTATAACTACATTCAAACAAGCAGCAAATTTCGGTTTCAAAACTCTGCCTACAAACCAACATTTTCTTATTGTGTCTTATTAGGTCAGTAGTAAATTCAGACATTTAGTAATTTGGTTAGCAATTGCGTCGTCTATTACGTGTCGGGAGAAGTTCTTCAGTCACTCCGTCCATCCTTCTCTTATTGTAATAATTCATTAAGGCACAAACTGAGTATTTCAGGGCATCAGCATAAATATGTTGAAGTTAGCACTCCGCCATCCAGCGCTTCAGGCGTTAGGCACATCTCCAAAATTAAGAAAAGCAACTATCAGCTTCATCACGTACGTCCGTTTGTCCGACTGTCGGCTTGGAACAACTCGGATCCCAATGGAAGGACTTTCATGAAATCTGATATTTGAATACATTTTGAAAACCTACCGAGAAAATGAGCTTATCCTTGTATTTGTGATACTTGTAACGGGTACTTTGTTTGAAGACGTATGTACATATGTGATATTATCTCGCTGAATTCTTCTTAGAAATACGAATATTTAAAAAAAATTTTTAAAGAGGATCAGACAAACATTTTATGTTCAAAAACTTTTACCCGAAAATCATGCCTTTTTGTTTTGAGGTAATTTGGAAAAATACAACTAGTCAGACCACAAATAACAATACGGTATGGTCCATGATCTCAGCAAACTGGAAAGCTAAGGCTGCAAACACATACTCAGAGTATGTAATACTTATGGTTTTTCCACAAAAGCAATTGCTACAGGACTGCACCTGGGTTACGTTTATACGTACATAGTCTTGGTTGGTTATTGGTTCAACTGGCCAGGCAAAGGTTAGGAACTTCAGCTAATCCAGGCCAGTATTAAAATGATGTAAGAATTTAAAAAAAAAGAAGCTTTGGGTCATGTGAGAAGGGAATCACTATTTAAATAGTGAGTGTTATTTGCCTTACTACTGGCACTGTTACAGAAGAACAAGTAAACTAGCTTCTTTTGGGGAGAACAGCGTTATTATTACGTCAATTGTCATTATACCATTTATAAAAAAAAATTCCTGTTAATGTCTTTCCATCCATTTTGTCCAAATAGCATGTAGAATGTCTGTTGTAATCGATATTAATCGATATTGCTGAACATACCAAATGGAAAATGTTACAAATAGAGTGGGCAGAAAGAAGACGTCCATTCATATAGTGATAGCCTACATTTATTTATATTGACTTCTGGTGGCTCCATTTTGGCTGCCTGAAACTTACACAGTCAGCAAGTTGAGTAACGTACTGATTGCATTATTACGATGTACCAGGAGGTTTAGTTTCGAGCAGAAGGTATGAGGACATATTTCTTTAAATCTTTTGATCCTATCATTGATGTTACGTGGGTCTGCGTAAAATTTGATCCAAATATTAGAATTATTTATAAATCGTTAACAGTAATAAAATGTGCCAAATTAATTCTTCGGATAAGGATATTGTTGTAAAAATTAAAACTCCGTCAATTATAGCCTTTTCATGTCATTTTTATCACGTTGTGGTTGTTACATGTTGAGGCGTCTTTAACTGAGACACTGCCACGATTACGATGAACCGAATAAACCTGTTTCTCTACAGTCCCGATAAAGTCACTGAAATCGATGTTGGCGTTGCAATAGAGTTTTTTGTTTATATTCCTATACTACTATATAATGAAGAGCTTAATGTTCTGTACTTTTCACTCTATATTCTTCGGGTGATACAATCGAGAAGAATGAGAAGATCGGGATACTTAGTTCGTATGGGAGAGAGGAGAGGCGTATACAGAATTTTGGTGAGGAAACCTTAAGGAAAGATACCACTTGGAATACTCAGGCTTACATGTGAGGATAATATTAAGATGGATTTATAGGAAGTGGGATGTGGGAGTATGGACTGGATCGATCTAGTTCAGGATAAGGACAGGTGGCGGGCATTTGTGATTGCGGTAATGAAACTTCGGGTTCCATAAAATGCGGGGAATTTCTTGGCTAGCTGAGAACCGGTTAGCTTCTCAAGAAGACTATGCTCTATGGAGTAATTAATTAAGTAAGTAAGTAAGTAAGTAAGAAATAAGTTTTCCTATACTAATAAACGTAGTTTTGCACTGTACAAAACCAACTTGTTTCGAGTATTATATACTGCCTGATGAGAGCTTTGTAGAAGGAGCGAAATATCTAGCATCACATACCGTGACGAAAACAGCATCAGAAATTTGTTGATTGAGAATGTTTTAAATTTACTAATCTTGTGTTTACATCACAAAGGAACACCCCACATCAAGTTAAGTATTTCGTAATAAGGCGCACATTTACATAGACAGTTAAATAATAAAGTACTCGACTTCAACCTACCGAATGCACATTAATTTTTCAAGCTACGTAATTATTGAGAGTGGACTGACCATTTTCTATTTCAGTGCTCTAATAGTCAGTTCTGTATTAATTGACCTATTATAAAGTGTTATGATAAATGAGAATGCGCTTTTGAAATTCATTCCCTTCATAACAATAAAAGAATGCGTCTGTTCATGAAAACTGCCTGCAAACTGGTTTATTAGTCTAAATCGCACTGCGGTTCGCGGATGTTTTGTTACGCGGAACCTGTCACAGTCGATGTGCAAACCACGGAAGTAAGATTCGTATATTTACAAATCTCACGTTTTAGTGGCTTAAAAATAAATAAATACATTATTAGAGTTATTATATGAGAGATATTATTACTTTTTCAACAAACTGTCTGTTCTTTTGAAATAGTCAGTTATTTACGCAGGCACTACCATCGGCTTGGTGAGATTAGATGTGATAAACTTAGGATAATAATCGAAAAATTATAAGAATACTAAATTAAATTTACAGCAATATTTCATTGAGAATGACATAAAAAGTTTAAATAAGCATTTACAGACTCACTAGTCTGTAAGGCAAAATGCTTTATGTCTCTATAGTAGAACTTCTCTTTAATATGAGGATGCAAATTGTTGTTTACGAAGTGAACCATTGTTGTACCCAAATTGTTTATTGTGTGACCCCTTGAAAGTCAACAATGACATGCCTATATATATATATATATAGACATATATATTTAATAAGTATTATGAATATATAAGCTAGACTCAAGAGCACAATGTATTTCTCTTTCTGTTCGTTAAACTATACGTTTAGGTGTCTAGGAGTTAAGAGAATTGTTTTTAAGACTCAGTGGGATAACCAGTGGTGACGAATTACAATGCTGTTTACCGGTAATGCTGTTATCTGTAGTAATGGGAAGAAATTGTATGTGGAAGTTTTAAGGCCTTTCCATATAATCGCAAAGAGAATGCGGAAATAATGTGTAGGTACACATAAATATCTCCAATTTCTAAGTTTATTTAAACTTTAGAACTTGCAGTGGGAAATTTTATTCAAGTTAAAACAACTGCTTTGCACTAGGAAAACCTAAAAATTTTATTTCTAGAAATTTTACATAATGTAGATTCAAAGAAATTAACCGGGACTATAATTTTGTGAATGGCTACATAAATTATTTAAAATATTTGGTTTGAGCCATTTCCCTGGAATGTATCATTTGCAGTGATATTGTTTCGGTATGTATGTGCGGAGAGCTATGGAACAGAAAACATTAGAAGTTAAAGGATACAAAGTTGTTTCTTCGCGCAGGAATTTGACATTTCCTTTCTTTAAATTTAAACCTTGACTTTCACTCAAAATATAAACACATCAAGCAGAATGTGAACTATTGTATCTAAGTAAAAAATACTTTCCAAAGAAATGCTTTCTTTGAAGTGAAACTTATTCTTCCTGACCCAGACGAACCACAGACAGAATCTACATGGGTCTAATGTGCCTAAAACGAAAAGCGAAAATGGTAAATATCTAAAAAAAACTGAGATGTACATTTATTCCTAAATTGTAATATTTCGTTGAATGACCGTGCCACAGATTTTCTTCAGTGTTCTCTTGCACCCTGTTTCATCATCATCATCATCTTCTTCTTCTTCGTCTTCTTCTTCTTCTTCTTCCTCTTTCAAAATCTCCCCATAGTAACACAAATTTCTAGGTTCCAAAAAATTGCTTCTTTTTTTAATTATTTACTTTTGCGTACGTAATAATCACCACTAGCAGTTCTGTTGTTGACACCTCAGCACTGACGGAGCTGAACAATTGGGTCTGGTCAGCCTAACTGGATGAGGATAATTTTTTATAAATTTTTTACTCCCTGCACTTGGTATGAGTTACACGTGTGTGTGTGTGTGGGTATGTGTGGTGTGTGTGTGTGTGTGTATTTGTGTGTGTGTGTGTGTGTGGGTGTATGTTTGTGTGTGTGGTGTGTGTTTGGGTGTGCGTATGGGTGTGTGGGTGTGTGTATATTTGTGTGTGTGTGTCTTGGGTGTATGTGTGTGTGTGTATTTGTGTGTGTGTGTGTGTGTTTGCGTGTGTATTTGTGTGTGTGGTGTGTGTGTGGGTGTGTGTATGGGTGTGTGTGTGTGTGTGTGTGGGTGTGTGTGTATTTGTTTGTGTGTGTGTGTGTGTG
>Ga0136643_10004572_pt1 | contig 19155 bp, 24 predicted proteins | sample TergutLab28metaG_FD_96883 | JGI IMG/M metagenome (GOLD analysis project Ga0136643, IMG submission 96883) | Labiotermes labralis P1 segment gut microbial communities from Petit-Saut dam, French Guiana - Lab288 P1 (version 3) (version 3) | ecosystem: Host-associated > Arthropoda: Insects >...
TATCCATACTTCCTACATAGTCAACTATGATTATGTAACCATCTTAAAGTTTAACCAAGTATTTTTATCAGACAGTCAAACACCTTTACCCATCAGCAAGCATAGGCGAGATGAAATAAAAAAACGGTATTATGAAATTATGATAAGACGGAGGGTGTGATTTAATGGGCTTAATCATAATCAGCACGATTATTTATATCTTTATTGGCATATTTGCAGTAGAAAGATTTATGAGGGTGTTCTTTGAGAGGAGAAGAACATCATCGGTAGTTTTTATTTTATCTTACGCTCTTTATTTTATTATTCTGATTGGTGCGTATTTTGGAAGTACGATGTTTCCATTTAGCAATTTAGTTTTATCGCTGATTATCATATTGATTGGTTTATTTATTGTAGCCTTAAATTATGAGGCATCTATGCTAAAAAGGATTGTGGCTTCAGTATATGTTTATATTACTTACGAAGCTATTTTTGCTGTACTGGCTAACAGTCAGATTGTTCATACTTTTAGGCTTGGTAATGATTTGACATTTGCTGTTATCCGTATTACGTCTGCTATTTTATTATATTTCGTATCGGTTATGCTATTTAAGTATTTCAAGCATGTAAGAAAAGCTGATTATGATTTTACGGCATTTTTAGGATTAACGCTAGTAATGGCGGTTTCAACATTTGCACTTGCGCTTCATAATTCGGATGCTATACCTCATATTATGTATCTTTACTTGGTTACTGCATTACTGGCAGTAAGCACATTTTTGGTATTTTATCTTTACAATGCCCTTTCAAAAGCACATGCAGAAAAATTGAAAACAGCCTTACACATACAGGAGAGAGAGTATTACTTTACTCAAAGTAGGCTAATGCAAGAATCGGTAAAAAAGGTACGCTCCATACGGCATGATATGAATTTTCATTTAGCTACCATAAGAGAATTTGCTGTAGACAACAAAGTTATTGCAGATTATATTGACGGCTTGATTGGGAATATAGACGAGAGTGAAGTTTATAGCAGTACAGGAAACGTAGCCTTTGACAGCATAATAAACTTTAAACTCAAAAATGCCTCAGAGGATAATATCAAGCTGGATTTATCTTTGTTCATCCCACCGGTTGTCAACATAGAAATTGCCGATATTGTAATCATACTTGGCAATCTGTTAGACAATGCTCTTACTGCTGTGGCAAAGGTTGATGAGAAAATAATTAAGTTGGATATTGAATTTAACAAAAGCAACCTCTTCATAAAAATAGATAATACTTTTGGCGGCAATGTAAAATATGCAGAAGGAGAAGAAAAACATATAGTCACTTTAAAATCTAGCGAGGAACACGGTCACGGTCTAAACAATATCCGTAAATCAGTGGAGAAGTACAACGGACACATTAACATTACCCATAATGATAATATTTTTTCGGTGGGGGTGCTTTTGTATGTTGATGCTGTATAAAGCAGGGTAAACTGCCGTTAATGATGTACCGTTTTAATGTGTATTTTCTGCACTGCACGAAACGGCAAGCAAAAGTAGCTTGACGTTTTTTTATATAAACTGCTTTTGATGCAAAAAAACTATGCAATTGTAGCTTGTTAATGCCGATGCGCCAGTTACTGCAATGAACTGACCAGTTTTACAGACTTGCCGCATAAAAGAACATTTTTAGATATAATTATATCGCTTGTTGGGCTTTAACAAGAAGTAAATGCAAAAAATATTAGGAGGAAATTAAATATGAATGAAAAGAAAATCAAGAGAATTAGTGGTGTGAAGGGCTTTGTTTTGGGCATCGTTGTCATACTAACTCTTTCTGCCACCGTTGTTGCGGCAAACCCTGTTATGCGTGAGTTGGTTTTTGGCGTTGGGGTTAGCTTTAACGGTCAAATGCAGGAATTTAATTATGCTTCACGCCCCTTTGTGATTGACGGCACAACATTTCTGCCTGTACGTGCCATTGCTGATATGGTCGGCTTGGAAGTGGACTTTAATGAGGCAACCAACACTGTTTTGCTTACAACATCTTATGGACAAGGAGCAACTCCCGACATACCAACAGCGCAAGGAAACCGCCTTGCAGAAACAGCTTTCCATGGCACTAACTTCAATTCTAGCAACAGCGGCCTCAGTACCAATGTTTTGGCTTCTGCAAACATAGTTGGGGCGACCCACACTAACGTCACCAATTACCGCGTCGTTAACGGTAACACTGCTGCAGAAACCCATCACAATTTGGGTGGTGCATACACCAATCTTACAGGACTTTTCGGTCGTATGGACGGTTCTAACGGCACAAGAAGCGCAACCGTTACAATCCTTGGTGACGGTGTGCCAATCCACACTTTCGATTTGCTGACTGGTCAAATGCCCGTAAATCTTAATGTGGATGTAACTGGTGTTCAATTGCTTGTTGTTCAGGTTCGTTCCTTCCATAACAATGATGCAAATTCTGGCGCAGGAAACACCCAGTGGATAATGTCTGCTGATTTAAGATAGTTTTATTAATGGTCAATTAACTTGCTAAAGCCCAACAAACTAAAATTAAACCAATTAAGGAGTGTGCTACTATGAAATTATTTTCAAGTGAAAGAGAGAACGCAATGCTTTCTGTCATTATGGGTGACGATACGCTTGTAAAGAAGATAGGAATGATTTGTGGTATTGACTTTTACCCAAAACCACAACCGCTTTTTCTTACATACGACAGACCAACACTTGAAGGATACAGCATCAAGGGAGTGGCGTTTGCAAAAGATGGCGGTGGCGGAGAATATGTTTTGTTGTCTGATGGTACTATCGGATACAGTGGTCAAGAAACCGAGTGCGGACGGATAGCTGAAAATTTTGTTGAGTTGCTTGAATTAGGCTTAAATTGTGCATACAACTGGTACAATTATTCTAAAACAAGATTGATGAATAATTTAGATTTGCTACATAAAGAAGTTATGAAGTATGAGCCTATAGGCAAGCAACAGTTTATTGATGCATATGGTGATGAAATTGGAGATGTTGATGAACTTAGAAAAGATTTAGCAAGAACTCTGAACTTGAAAATTTCCGATGATATAGACAAAGATATTTTGACGAGGTATTTTATAACTGCAACAAGAGAGCCTTTGTATTTTTGGGAAAACTCAGAAACACAAAATAGGTCTGATGATTTGGTGCAAAAAGAATAATGCGAGAAAATTATGTACTGAACACTGAGGTGTAAATATTAAAAAATGGCTAATTTTTTCGACTTAATAGAATCCGAAGTAAATGGTCTGGAAGAAAAAATAATGGGAATATGGTATGAAGTAATCCTTATGGCAGAGGGAGTAGACGCTATTCGATTATGTGAAAAAACAGATGAAATAACAACAAGATGGAAAAACGAACATCTCCTAAAATCAAACTCATTGTGTTTGTATGCATCACTCTCCATCGGGTTTTAAATTTAGGGGCATGAAAACAACCGCTCACTATTGAGAATTGCTTTTTATAGATTAGACAATTTATGGAGGACTTACAATGAAGCTGTTGGTTGATTTTATTGAGGACAATGTAACCCCTAGTGATTTTCTTGATGTGTTTTATGAAGATAAGGAAATGCAAGCCACTCTTGAAGAAGAAACAGATATTGACTCTTACCCTAATTGCGGAAATCTGTGCCTGTTTATTTTTGAAGCCAATGCTTCTAAAATCGGCTCTGTCTATGACCTTAAAAATGTCATAAAGCAATATTTAAATAAAAAAGAAATTGCGTTCGCTTATTCGGATAAAAAAGAAATGGGCATAAGCATAGATAAATATTTGAGAACACCTATAAAAATGGAACAGTTAATTCAAATTACACCGAGTGAATTGGATATGTTCACTTTGTATACGGATGCGGATGTTAAATCAATTGATAGGGACACTGAACTTTATATAGATGACCCGATTGAAATAGACTATGGTGGCAATGAGCTATATCCGACTTTTGCAAAGAAAAATGGGTTGTCATACTATTTCAATGGGGACATAGCGTCTGATATAATTTGGAACACAAAGCATCAATTAGGATCCAAGACACCAAGCATTGACGATTATATTAAGAATTTTAATTATTATGACAAGTATGATTGTTTCTTTGATTTTGAAGAGGGGCAGAACTATGAGATATAGCTCAAACACAACATATGTTGGTATTGTGCTTATTAAGCCGCCGCCTGATGGATTGAAAGGTTTTGCTCATCTTTGCAAAGTTTGCAACTTCCTATAAACGCAACGCAGCTATACAAGCAAGCTAAAATTATGCCGTATACCATTTTGGAAAAGGTTTATTTTGGTATGGCAGATAATTTTATTAATCGGCTGAACAATCCCGAAATTGTCCAAGTTATTGCAAGTGATGATTGCAATAAGGTAATGACCATTGAATATATCATTCCTAATGAAGCCAAGCAGCCTCTCAATTTGCCGATACAAATCGTTGATTTGGTAAACCTCGGTATCTGCTTTGATGGAATACTCACGTTGCCGCAGGACTATGTTTGTGCAAATGATTTCCACGCAAAACAAGCTGGCTATCGTTATAATGCTGTTACTGGTGAAAGTTTAGTTTCTGACAAAAAAGGTGAGTGGCAAGATGGCTGGTATGTTTTTGCTACAAACTACTTTGACAACCCTTTTCATATAGACTTTGCTGAAGAAGCTCTTGGATTTCCAGTTTACTATTCTCAACACGGAGCAGTCATATGGAAACCAATTAAGATTGCAGATACCTTGAAATGCTTTGAACGTATTTTGAAAATGCTCAAAAACTATAGTTACGATGCCCTGTTGGAGTCAAGTGCGCCACCCTTGGAATTAGATTTGAGCAATGAATTTTGGAATGATGTGAGCAAGGAGTATAGAGAATTAGACAATTCAACGAAAAAGATAAGTTTGGAGTGAAATTGAAAACATAAAAAACAACTATTCCGCTTTATGTGCATTATATTTTTGTCTTTGAATTTTGCATTAGATGCTTACGCAGTTCCGCCAGAACCTTTTCCTGAAGCTTGGTATTCTGTAAGGGGAAGCGTCAGAGTTTATCATTATGGCGAAAGAACTTATGGCTTTTTATGGGCACAGTGGAATTTAGATGCAGAAAATAATACCGCCCGAATTATAACAAGCAATAGGGAGCGAACGAGCTATGGGCATACTTATAGTAATTGTTCCAATTGTGATAACTGCTTTAACAGTCCTAATACTGGGTTTTATTTTGGGTACACGATTAAGAAAGCATTGGAAAATGGACGAACGAGCAAAGTTAGGAGATACAAGGCAGCCCGACCAACTTCGTATTCTTAAATTTCTACTTGACGGGGTTATGGTTATGATTTCGTTTATAATTATCGCATTGCGTTAATTTTTGCGTATTTGTTATTGAGAAAAAATATAAAAACAACCGCTTGACAGTTGAGTTTTTGGGGTGATTACATATGAGAAAATTATCTGAAAATCAACAGAGATTTGCTGATTGGTGCAATGAGTTGATGTTATTAACACAGAGCGGAAAGACTTTTGGGAAATTGCACGGATAGATTTTCAGCTTGTGTATTCTTTATTCCTAAGAAAAATACAAGGACTTTCAAGGGAAGCAAAACTGTTGATAGAAAATAACCCAAAAGAAACGGAACTCAAAAAATATGCAGGGATAGAGAAACAAAACAATTGCAAGGGGTAATAGCTCCTGTAGCAGCTAACTCACGTCTATCTCTTAATTAACATCATTTTTAACAAGCCGAAGAAAAGCTTGCCGTTGAAAGTTTGATTGTTGTTTTAAGCAAATGAATTTGAGCAATTGAGGTGATTGATTTGAAATTGTTAGTAGACTTTATGGAAGATAAAATATCGCCAAAGGATTTTACGGATGCGTTTTACCAAGATACGGATTTGCAAATTATCCTTGAAGAAGAAACAGAAATTGTAAAACACACACAAACGTCAAGTTTGTGTCATTATATATTCGAGGTTAATGCTTCGGAAGTGGAGTCTGTATTAAATGCAAAAGAAAAGATAGGGCTATTTTTAGACAAAAAAGAGATAGCTTATTCGTATTCAGATAAGACAGAAGTGACTTATGATGTTTTTTTGTCTGCTTTACCAAAATGGCTTAACGTAGAGGCAGAGTATTTTGCTTCGATTTTGAATAATGACACATTAAGCAAGGCAGAAAAGAAAGAGCAGATAAAAGCACAAGCGAAAAAAGATTTCCGACACCTTAAAAAACCTCCTAAATGGCTACAGGATTATAGCTGGCCTATATCAAATGGCAAACCCCTTGTATTTGTGGGGCAATTAGAATTGGATATTGAAGCTTTCTATGATAAAGGTGCAGTTTATGTTTTTCTCAACACCGGTACAGGAGAAATTGAAACTATAAAACAGTTTTATTGATATTCGGTGCAGTGCAAATATTAGATTGTGTAGGCGGTTTCACAATCAATAGTAAGTGAAATTTATATTTGGGGGGTATGACATTATGGATAGCGCAACATACAAAATTCTGAAAAATGTCTATAAAAATGAAAGTGGGAGATATGATGCAAAAACACCAACTTATACATTTGCAGTGCCTACTAATATGAAATCACAAGATGCTGAGTATTTGAAAGCCCAAAGCATTGAAATTAACTTGTGCCATACCCGCTTCAATAAACAATAAATCCACCCAAAACGACAGTAAACCACAAAATTACGCCGCCTTACTCCTCGTAGCCCCTGAATCCTTATGTTGGTAGGATTGATTGATAGATTTATACTCAAAATCCATAGGTGAAGCCATCCAATCCTAGAGTGAGGACGTACACGGTTATAAAATACTTCTATGTAGCTAAAAATAGCTAGTTTTGCACTACTTCTAGTCTTGAAGTAATTAAGGTAAACACACTCGCATTTAAGGCAAGAGAAGAAGTTTTCAGCTACTGCGTTGTCATACGGGTCACCTTTTCTCGCCATACTTTGTTCAAAACCTTTTGGTTAAGGCAAAGACCTAAAGACTATAGATGTGCATTGCACACCACGGTTAGAGTGAAACATCAACCCTCTTGGTGGCTTTTGCTTAAGTATGGCCATATTTAAGGCATTATAGGTATTCTCTATATATCAACAACCAAAACAAATGCCAAGCGGAGGGTGTTTCGTTGACTTTGGAGCATAAGGCGTTTTTGAAAGTTATTGATGAGGAAAAGCAAGTTTGAAAATTTATATTGGGGGCATCAATGTATGCGCAAATCTTACATAAAGGAATAGAACGATGTGCAAAACGCAAACTTGCATACCTTGCCGAACTCAATGTATCACTGGATAATCTCAAGTCCACGGATGAAACAGTGCGGCTTACCGGTGCAAAGCGGCTCAGTTATCATTCTCGTAGAGAATTGGGTGTTGATTTATTGTGTATAAGAGAATGGTTTTTAAGCAAGTATGTGCGAACAGAATTATCAAAGATATGCTCCATAGAAACAAATGACAAGGTATTACAACATTCACTTATCGCCCTTCTGTTGCCATATTTGTAAAAGAGGTGCTTGCAAGGATTTTTGCAGTATGCTATGATAGTCGAGCGTGGGATATATACATTGAAATTTTGCCAAAGAAATCCGAATACTGTACATAGGGACGGGAAATTTGCTCTCAATATGCGAAACACAGCATTACAGAAAGCCAGAAAGTAGATTTGATACAAACACTTGACAAAGTTCTTACCAAAGCAAGGAAGATACGTAGTTCAAAGGATGCGTCAGAAATACAGGAAGCTATTAACGCTCTTTAGACAGCACTAGCATAAGCATCATCTGCACATCAACAAACAAGACAGAGACAGTGAAAACAAATGAAATTCACAAACCTATTCGGCAAAGCAACATCACGCCCGAATCCACATAGGTATGTATGAGGTGCTGAAGAAACGGCAAGCGGAGGGTGTTTTGCTGACTTTAGAGCATAAAATTTTCGTTAATGCCATTGATGAAGAAAAGGAGGTTGTGATAATGAGCAATCTGATAACTAAAATAAGTAATTCGTCCGAAATCTGTCTATTAGCAAACGAACTTAGGTAGAAGGTTTTTATTGACGAGCAAGGCGTACCACAAGATGAAGTTTTTGATGAACTAAACAAAAGTGCCATTTATGTTGTTATTATGAATGGCAATACTCTGGTTTCAACAGCTCGCATTGTCCAAGAGGGTAGCGCATAGCGAGTAGGACTTGTTGCAGTTGATAAAGCCTTGCGAGGGAAGCGTCTTGGCGAAAAAGTAACACGAGCCGCCATTGATTATATTGTAGCCCAAGCAGGAAACGAAATAGTTTTGACCGCTCAACAAGAAGTGTGTAAATTCTATGAGAAGTTGGGCTTTAAGCAATACGGAGAGGTTATCACATTTGAATCGGGGTTCGTGCTTGTTCCGATGAAGTGCAACATAAAATAATTAGAAAACTATGGGGGTTTTGGTATGGATTACATTAGAAATAACAAAGAGGCTTGGGAAGAAGCATATGACAATCGCCGCTCTTGGTGGGGTGAAAATTCAGACACTCGATTAAAGCAAGAAAAATTTCCGTTCTTTTGTAACGACCTAAAAGAAATGCTTGGAAATACTGATTTTATTGGTAAAACAATTGCGCAGTTTTGCTGTCATGATGGTCGTGAATTGCTATCATTGATGGGTGGCGGTGCAAGTTTTGGCTTTGGCTTTGATATTGCCGAAAATATGATAGAACACGCAAAAGAAACCGCTGAAAAAGTAGGAATTAAAAATTGCTCGTTCTATGCGTGTGATATACTCGAAATTCCAGAGAGCTATTATGGTCAATTCGATTTTATTTTCTTTACAATCGGTAGCATTATTTGGTTTGAAGATTTGTCGTTATTGTTCAAAAAGGTTGCAAATTGCTTGAAAAAAGATGGCTCATTAATTATTAACGATTATCACCCCATTGTGAATATGCTACCTTTACCAGATGAAGTCGAATACGACCCTGACAACTTAGACCGTGTTCACCGCTCCTATTTTACAGGAACACCTTGGGTTAATAATAATGGTATGACCTATATGTCTACTTTAGAAAAATCCAAAACTTTTACAAGTTACAGGCACAAAACATCAGATATTATAAATGCCTTAATCGGCAATGGGCTTAATATCAGAAAGTTTGATGAGTACGATTATGACGTTATGATAGACACTAAAGCCTATGAGGGGATAGGCTTTCCGTTGTCCTATATTCTTGTTGCGAAAAAGTGCAACTAATAAGAGTTGACTGCGACAGACAGGCGATGAAAGCAAATGAAATTCACAGACCTATTCGGCAAAGCAACATCTGGGATGCCAGACCGAGCAGTTCGCAAAGCGAACGACTAGGCATGTTGAATAAAATACAACGAATATAATGCTGTGCAACACGAAAGTGGTAAGCGGAAGATGTTTTGATGACTTTGCAACATAAAGTGTTTTTGAAAATAATTTCTAAGGAAAAGCAAGGTTGATAATTTCAACAATGTATAGAAAATTTATATTAGGTGGTGATGCTTTGCCTATGGATTTGGTATCGAAAATACCGAAAGACAAAATAAATGAGTTTCAAAATATTTTGGAATGTGCTGTAAAGGTCGGGCTTTCTGATTTGTATGGTGCTGCTTCCGAACTGCCTTATGAGTTTTTAATTAAGTGCATTAAAATACTGGAGGCGAATTCGATAGAGCTTCCAAATATCTGGCATTAGCCAGGAAGACCGTCTGCGGTTGCAGTAGGTTAATTGGATTGATGGTTAGTCTAAAAATTTTTATTCATAGGTGGAAAGAAATGAGATATTTAGAGGAATGTAAGTATATATGGAAAAATCTCGTACCTAAAGAGGGACAAGCGGATAACTTGCAGGGAGAATTGTTACGCCAAGTGGAAAAACTGCGATACGAAGCTCAGAATAACGGGAATATCAATTGGGATAGCGATTTTGAATTTTTCTGCGAGTTTCTGAAATTGTCGCTTTTGCAACAGCGATGCACTAACCAATGAAGAAAAAACCGCTGTTTTCAATGCTTTGCATCGGATAAAGTCAGCAGGTCAAATAGCCTATAAGTTTAATAGCGGTGAAATTTCCGATGATGAATTGGAAGGCGGACTAGCATATGTAGATGATGATTTGTATGATTTAATATGCGAATCAATCGGAGCGTTTTATGTCAAATATCAAATCCCATTACCATACAAGCCAAACCCAAACATATTCCGATAACAAGCCTTCTCATATGCATCAGCTGACCGCCTTGTCACTAGCAACGAAGGCGGTCTGTAATATGCGACCATACCATTATGTCGCATACAGTTACGACAAGCATTTAGAAGTTGCAAATTATCTTAAAGGTCTTGAACCTGAAGAATTTCATAATTTAGACGTTAAGTTAGCCAAACTGCAAGATTATACAGTTTCAAATGACTTGCTTGCGTTTTTGCAAGGTAGCAACCTTTGCATTGAACTTTCGGAGTATGAATTTTACCCATATCCGAAAGAAGTTGAATTTTTGCCACTCATTGATACCATTGAAACAGAATTTCAAGGAAGAAAGCTACTGCTGATAACAACAGATATAGATGGGGCTTCTTGTGAGCTTGTTTGGGATTTTGAATCTAAGTGTATAGGGTATGTTGATATTGAGCATGAGTATTATAATACTGTATGTTCCTTTGCTGAATTTATAGAAAATCCCACTGATGTTGTATCTAAGGTAGTCAGTGGTGAATATGCAGACTAATGATTATTAAAGGAGGGGCATAAAAATGTTAAAATTGATGATTGGGAAAAGAAAATTGCTGCTGTAGACCGGAAAGCGGGTATGGAGGACGCTTTATTTGTACTGCGCCAATTACTGCCAGAGTATGAAATCCTCAGTAGTAACTCCCTTGACAGTCTTGTGGAAAACTATAACGGCGAAAGCTCGGAGGACAGTATGTGGGCTTTTAGGACAAGAACTCTCTGCCTTAGGTCTTGCTCTCTATGATATACAATCGGGCGACGATGCTTTCTGGCTGTATTTGATACCAGAAGATGATGTCGCAGAGTTTGAAGTGTACAGCAAGAAAGGCAAGTTGTATTCAGAGGAGTATGGGGAGAAATTTAAAGCAATCAGACTAAAACAGCCAAGAAAAAAATCGGACAGCCGACAAAACGTGTTAAGCCGGTGTTCGTATAGCATACGAAACTTTTCATCTTGGCAAAGACACACGTATCAATTTTAGCTCATCATATGTATGCAATAAAGAAAACTTCTATTACAAATAACGTGATTTGTCAAGGGGGTAAATAACACCAAGAAGAAAATAAATAATGTTTTTGGCTACTTTGCCATTTTGTTATCTGTGATATTAGTAAATAACATAAAAAAATTTAATATTCTGCTTGACAAGAGTTGGTCTAGTGTGATAGACTAATTATAGGTTGATTGTAGCCGATAAATCATTTGGAGGTGGAAATCGAAATTATGGATAATTTGTTGAAGTTATATGATGCGGAATACAAGTTTATGAGCATTGTGTGGCTGTATGAACCTGTTAATTCTACTGAATTGACAAGGATATGTGAAAAAGAGCTTGGTTGGAAAAAGCCAACTACTTACACTATGATTAAGAAGCTCTGCGACCGTGGCATTATGAAAAACGAAAAAGCCACGGTAACTACCCTTATCGCAAGGGAAGATGTTCAAAAATATGAAGCCAATGTATTCATTGATAAAGTGTTTAGTGGCTCTATGCCTTCATTCATAACATCCTTTCTGCAAGACAAAACATTGTCGGAAGATGAGGCGCGCAAAATAAAAGCAATGATTGATGGGGTGACGAAAAAATGACCGCCTTATTCATTACAGTTTTGAATATGAGCATTACCGCAAGTATTGTGGTTTTGGCGGTTATGCTTATGCGCATACCTTTGAAGAAATCCCCTAAAATTTTTTCGTATGCTCTTTGGGGTGTAGTGATACTTAGGTTGACATTTCCCATCAGCATTGAAAGTATTTTTAGCCTTATGCCCACTCGTGCAAACATTATGCCATATGACATTGTATCTACACGGAGCTTTGGTGTACAGTTTGCCAATATGCCAATAGATGTGACTGCTTACAACCCTCTGTCAATTACCCCGCTTGCAAGTGAAGTAAATTTGGCAGTATCAATCACCCAAATAGCATCTTTCATTTGGCTTGCGGGCTTTATCGTTTTGCTGATTTATGCAGTATCGGGATATATAAGCCTAAAGCGGCGCATCTGTTTTGCAACCCTTGTACAGGACAATGTTTTTGAAACGGATAGAATCAAAACTCCGTTTGTTCTTGGTTTTATCCGTCCAAAGATTTATTTTCCAACAACAATTGACCCAAGAAAGCATGATTACATTTTAAGGCATGAGCAGATACATATAAAAAGGCGAGATTATCTTATTAAGTCTTTTGCATATGTTGTGTTTGCCTTACATTGGTTCAATCCGCTTATGTGGATTGCATACTTTCTTATGTCAAAGGATATGGAGATGTCTTGTGACGAAGCCGTTTTGAAAAAAGCAGACGAGGATATTCGCAAAGATTATTCAACATCTTTGTTAAATCTTGCCGTTAAGAGGGTTAGTCTGTTAAATCCAATAGCGTTCTCTATCGGAGAGGGCAATGTAATGGATAGAATATCCAATGTACTCAGGTTCAAAAAGGCTGCAAATTGGGTAACTGTGCTATCGATTATTGCTGTGAGTGTTTTTCTTGTTGGGTTTTCTTCGGATAGGGTTTTGGCCATAGATGCTCAATCCAGAATAAACAACAACGTAATTACAGATTTTTTAACTTTTGATTTTGATACTGCTGGTTGGTATCCGGAAGTGTATGGCGCGAACATAAGGAATGCAAGCTCTGAAGAAGCTCATTATATTGGATTGCAAGTGTTGGAAGGATATTTTTCAGCGTTTCGTCATGAGTGGGAGAACTGGCAAGCATCATCGTTTTATCTGAACTCACACGAAAATGCTTTTGATATGGACGGAAATCCTCTTCCTTCATGGCTGTTCGGCAGAGTTTCCGAAGATATAGAAGGTGAACGTTTTTTCACACACCCCTTTACATTCCATATCAATGCAGACACTGGCAAACTGGATTCTACGAACTATTTTCCGCCTATAACGGAGTACATTAAAACTCATATCACTCCATTTTCAATAAGCATTGAAGAAGCCTACGACACTTATGGCGATTGGTGGTTTTGGCATGATGAATTGCCGTTTAATCCAAGCGATGAATATTTGGAAATGCTAACAAGTTTTTCCCTTGAGTTCCTTGATGAAAACGGCTTTCGGGGAGCAGAAATCATAAGTTCTACAAGCTCTGTATTTGGGAATTTTGCCAACGGTTTTGTTAATGCTGGCGTAAATATAGTGTTTTCAAGCGGCAACTCTGCATTATTTAGTTTTTGGATATTTGATACACATTTCACAATTAGTGCATTATCATTTAATTATTAAACTTTGGAGGTTTTATCAATGAAAAAATTTGTAATCCTTTTAATTCTAGCGACAACTATATTGTTTGCACTTTCAGCTTGTAATGGAAATAGCGAGGTGCAAGAGGGAGCACTTCCGACAGATATGACTCCACCAACAACGCAACAAACCGAGCCTTCACCTTTAGAACCAGAAACCGAAAGCGGCACCAGACATTATTTTCACAACCTCGGCTTTTCTGTGGAGTTTCCTGCTTTTTGGGAGGGTAAATATGGTCTGGATGAATTTGAAGTCGAACTTGACTTTGGCACTCGTTATTTTGTAGCTGTGTATCACATAGCCACAAGGCAAGAGCTTTTGGAGGAATTTGGGGATGACCAAAGCGGTCGGATTTTGAGCCTTGGCATGAGTCCTCGTGACCACTATTCATATGAAGGTGAAATGCCCATTATGGCAGGTGCTTCAATACTTTTAGCACAGCAGGATGGTAAAACCTTTTTTGTTAGCTTTCCAAGCGGTGTAGAGTATAGTGAAAATCCAGATAGCGCAGCCGCAGCAGAATACCTTGAAATGGTAGGAAATTTTGAACCTAACCATTGGGATTTTCTTGTAAATAGCTTTAGGCTGGTTGAAAGCGAAGCAAGCCAATAAATAAGAATAAGCAAACGAAGAAATGCCCCACAGTAAGCAATTCACTTGGGGTATTTTGTGTTCGTATAGTGAATATAGTGAAATTGCCCTTACACAAGAGGGTGAGCAGATTTTACGAGCCGATTGCAAGCGAATTGAGCATACGCAGAGAATCACAGAGCAAATATTAAATGGGAGTGATAGATAATGAAAAAATTAAAAATCTTTCTGAGCTTTGAAAAAGAGCAAAATGGCTTGAGAAAATGGCGGCTAATGGTTGGCAACTAAAGAAACAATGCTTGTTTTACACCTTTGCACCATCAGAGCCAAGCACCGCAAATATCAAAATTGACTACAGATATTTCAAAAATGAGAATGATTTTTTGGAGTACCGTACCCTGTTTGAAGATAGCGGCTGGAAGCATTTGTCGGGTACAAAATTCAGTGGCAACCAATATTTTATGCAAACAGCAGATGCTGTCGGTACAGATATTTTTTCCGATGAAGCGTCAAGAGCGGCAAGATACCGACGCTTGGCATATGATATGTTATCTATGATGTGTATATTTTTCCCTTTCGTTATAATATCCTACAATCAAGGTACATTAGGGCTTGATGCAATTATAAGCCCGCAAGAACTATACCTAACCCCTGGATTATGGGAGTTAAATGGAGCGGAATTTTGGCGGGCGTTTTTATTTGAAACACCATTTGCACTTATGAGGGGATTTTCTGCGATTTTTGGGTTGATGTTTCTTGGCTGCGTGTTCCTTGTGGCTAAGTCATGGGTGTTGCACAGAAAGACCGCGAAAACGAGCAATCTCTAAATCAAAAATAAAATTTCAGGAGGAAATCCAATGTTTGATAAAGAAAAACGTAGTATTACAACTAAAAGGCTTATTTTACGGCCTTTCAAAATTGAAGATGCACAGCGCATTAGTGAGCTGTGCAATAATTATAATATTTTCAAAAGCACCCTAACCCTACCATATCCATACCCCATCGAATCGGCATTAGCGTGGATTCCGACCCACGAGGAAAATTTCGCAAGCGACAAATCATACGAATTTGCCATAACAGATAGAGAAACCAGCGAGTTATACGGTGCAATTGGACTTGGAAATAACCAAAAACACAAAAATGGTGAAATTGCCTATTGGATTGGTGAAGAATATTGGGGCAATGGCTATGCTACCGAAGCTGTGAAGGGAATTATTGATTTTGCATTTAATGAAAAGGGCTATCATAGAGTATGGGGCAGATTCTTTACCACAAACCCATCTTCGGGCAGAGTTATGGAAAAGGTTGGCATGGTTAAAGAAGGTTTGCTTATTGACCATATTGTCAAAGAAGGCGAGTTTTTGGACTTAGCAATGTATGGCATAATTAACAAACACTAGAATGGGGGACTTCATACACATAAACAAAATTATTCAAAAAAGAAAAGGTGAACAACATAAACGAAAACTGTTATCAATTATGCTGCTCCTCCTCCTCATCTTACTTCTTATGGCAATTCCAAATGGTGCAGTCGCAGCTTCAGTAATAAGTAACGAAGCAGAAGAACATATTTTGAGCGAACTAAGGCGTGCTAATATTCCTAATGCCGCAATTGCTGTTATACAGAATGGTGAAACAACATACATTTTCAAAGACAGTACGCACGACACACTATTTCAAATAGGCTCTGTTGCTAAATCTTTTACAGGCTTTGGCGTGTTATTACTTGAAGATATGGGGCTGATTTCTGTAAGCGACCCCATAAATCAGCATTTGCCTTGGTTTGAAGTGCACTACAATGGTTCGCCTGTTCCTCATCAAGATATAACAATCTATAATCTTTTGCATCACACAAGCGGTTTTACAAGTGACGAAAGGCGTTTTCCGCCATCTTTTTCAGGTATAACCGCAGATGGTTTCAAAGAGCAATTGATAGGGGTTGAATTAGCCTTTTACCCATCTACAAATTTTGTATACGGTAATGCGAGCTATGTTATATTAGGGCTTCTAATTGAAGCGGTGTCCGGACAAAGCTATGATGAGTTTATGACACAGTATGTACTGCGTCCTCTTGGATTGTATAACATATTTACAGATATACAAAGAGCCCACGAAACAGGACGGATAATTGGCGGAAATAGATTAGGTTTTTCACGAATTAGACCTCAAAATTTATCTGCCGACTATAGATATTTCGGAACAGTTTGCCAGAATAGTACAGAGGTCACACGAACACAGTAACAACTTGACAAATCCTTTCATAGAGCTAGATTTTCATTATGCGGCAGGGTGGAGAGTAGACAGTTTATTGGAAAACGAAAACAGTGCGGTGGTCGTTCTTGGTAATTTAGGCATATCTGCCACCACCATTACACAATTAGGTGATATTGTTTTAGATTCTGCAAGCAACAACTATTTTGATAATGTGAGTGTTGGTTTTTTGCTATTATCGACATAGTATTTACTGTTGTGGTGGTCATATGTATTGTTCAAGCTATTTTCCTTATACGACTTTTCATCAAGGCAAAAAAGCGGCTTCGTAATGGTGAGATAATAAGAGGACGTTTCGCCAAGAAAAATATCAAATGGTTAATTGACCCGATTATTTCTATTGTTAGTTTATTGTTCTTTTATGTTGGACTTCCCGTTATATTTGATAATTCTTTCAGGATTATTATGATGGTAACACCTGCAAGTATTTACGCCGCGATAATAACAGCTTGGATAGCCGTGATATGTTCTTTGTTATCTTTGGGGATTAAGGTGTTTGTCAATCCTAAAAACTGAGGAAAAATTGAAAATTACACAATTTGGAGAGATTATGAAGAAATCATTGAAAGAAAGATATAGAAACCATATAGAGGTCATAGAGCCAATTCCTGTAGTTTATATGCGTCGAGTTGGTGCATATGGAGCAGAAAATTATACCCTTATGCAGGATATGAAAGTATGGATAAATAGAAACAATCTTTGGCACAAGGATGGTGTTATTTACGGAATTGCACGGGATAATGCTTACACCACTCCAGCAAAAGAATGCCGATACGATGTTTGCTTTGTGACTGATTCCACTTTTGAAGATGGAGTTATCAATTACAGCACATTGCCAAATGGCAAGTACCTTGTTTTTGAAGTTCCGCATACAATTGAGGATGTGCAGCACTTTTGGGAGGAAATCGCAAAAACAACAACCAATACTGAACAAAAAGTAGCTTTTGATACCCCTATTTTAGAGCGATATAAATTTGCACTCGTAGAAAAAGGGTTTTGCGAGTTTTGCATCCCACTCCTCACTTGAAAGGTCAAGCAAAAGCAATCTATTTCATATTTGGACAAACGACTAAAAATAATAGCAGAGGTGCGATAATACGGAAAAACATCTGCGGATAGAAGATTATTTGCAGTCAAAAGCGGGCTGCACAAAAGATTATAAAGAAGAATGGGAATGGCATCGCTACTTAGTTGGCGGCAAAATGTTTGCGGCACTTTTGCGCCCATCAGACAAATACGACCCTTTAATGACCGATGTATTGCGTGAAAATCATTCTGAAATTCTGCCTGGCTTTTATATCGACAAGCGTAATTGGAACTCAATTGATTTAGGCGGTGATTTGCCCGAAGATATGATTAAACAAATGATAGATGAGAGCTATCGGCTTGTTTTTGGAAAGTTGACAAAAAAACTGCAAAAAGAAATATCAAATACTTAAAATTCAAGGAGTAAAATTGATTATGAAACGATTTATTGTGCTTGTGCTCGGGCTTATCAGTTCATTTTTGCTGGCGGCTTGCGCAAATGATACTGACTATACTACAAGCGAGCAATCAAGTCTGCACTACATAGAAGGCGAATGGTCAAACTTGCTTTCTGAACTTCACACACCCTATATTGGCTCTGTACCCTCTATTTCGAGGATAGTTAGAGCTTTGCCTTTGCCTGGCGAAGGCTGGATGCAAAGGTTCTTTGCTATGGAAACAAACACAGAACCTTATACATTAACAGTTTTTTATGAACCTGACAGTTTATTAGGGTCTGAAAGAATGGTGGAAGCAGTAGAAAAGCCGATTGAGGCATTCCAAGTAAATGCCCTTGTTCTTTTCACACTTATCAACAATCTAAGCGAAGTCACTTTTGCTGTGAGAAATACACTCGGTTCGGATAGTGTTGACGAAAATGACTATGATTATTTTTGGACTACATCAAGAAGTGAAATATCCGCAATGTTCGGGGTGAGTGATTGGGGTGAATTGCTGGATGCCTTTACCTATGTGTATGAATTACGCAATATGCAAGTTCTTTTCCCCCTTGCAATCTCTACTGAAATAGAAATGCAGGATACAGATTTTTCATATCAGTATGACAATTTCAGCATAAATATTGCACCTGCAAGAGATGATTTGTTGGCGGCTTTTGGACATCTCTATGAGTTTGATTATTATGACATCTATGGCACAAGCGAAGGCGACAGCCTTGTTATTTGGGTTAATGCACCTTTGTCCGACGTTTGGTTAATATCTTTTTATCCTGACTTTGAATCAGATGAGCTTATCTATGTGTTAAACAGCACACATTTTATAACAGAAACTTTAATGCCCGGACAAGCCATAGTGATAAGAAATTATATGGGGCGAGGTACATTTGCTTGGGGCGGTGTTACGTTTTTTACACACACAAGCGAACGACAATATTATTTTGCACAAGACCACAACCGTACAGACACACCAAATCGGTTTACAATTTGGCCGATTGATGTTAGGGCGGATTAGTGGTTATAGAGGTGGGAAAGACAGACGGGGGAGCAAATTGCTCCCCCTGAATTTTATATACTTTTATCATTTCTACCCTTATTCGGACTTTCCAACCACTTAGCCTTACGCTCTGCGTGTGCCAAGCGAAAAAACGACCAATATTCTGCCGCATAACAATTCAAAAACCAACCACGGTGTTTTTGTTATACAATGAAAAACCGACCCTCATTCAGATGCGAGTGGTCGGTTTTTTATTTAGATTGTGTGGTTGAAATTTCGCTTGACAAAAGCA
>Ga0136643_10004579_pt1 | contig 19148 bp, 9 predicted proteins | sample TergutLab28metaG_FD_96883 | JGI IMG/M metagenome (GOLD analysis project Ga0136643, IMG submission 96883) | Labiotermes labralis P1 segment gut microbial communities from Petit-Saut dam, French Guiana - Lab288 P1 (version 3) (version 3) | ecosystem: Host-associated > Arthropoda: Insects >...
CCCTGACTGCATACTCCTTCACAGAACAACCCAAATTTCGTAAGCGTTTTGCAGCCAGTAACCCGTCACTATACCGACTACAATACCCTGACTGCATACTCCTTCACAGAACAACCCAAATTTTCCTGCCACTCTATCGCTTCTAACGAAGTGTTTTGTTTTTAAGCACACTTTGTGCACCCAAAATAAATGGACAAACACACGTAAATGCATTTGAGAATAGTAAAATACATATGTGTTGTAAGTACTATGAGACGAATGTACACCGAATATGTTAGTCTAGAGTGTTTTTCCATCATAGAGAACAGAGAGAGAGAGACGAAGATTATGCCAGAATGTGGTGAAGGTGTACAAACAAAATTGTCGGCTCTGATTACTGGATGAAGTAGCACAACACTAAAAATGGACGACAAATAGAAAACTGTTTTTGAGGTCATAGTGTTTAGTATTTCCTGGAATTCTTTGTATTGTAGGTTACACATTTAATGTTGGTCTGCGGTCATGTGGTTTGGAAGTTACCACAGTCCTAAATTTCAACAATGCACGAAATTGTTAGTGTAATCGTAAAAAAGAAAAGTTTTAAGAACGACACCAAGATCACGTGTGGGAAATTTGGATTAAAGTTCCAAAAGTAACTTTGACACTAATCAGTCACTGTTAATGGTGAACTTCAAGCACCGGCCGCTTTTCATAAAGAGTGAATTATCAAGTGAGTACATAATACCACATGAGCCAATCACAAGCACAACACCACTGATTAAGTATTTATACTTAGGCTTTCAAGGCGCTCATTCAAGTAGGTAGGCTGTGTTATATAACGAGAAAGAAAAGTGAGTACGGCGAAGATTGGAAAGGAGACGATTATAATTTTTTTGAAGTTACTGCCCTGGCATTTGCCCGAAGGCACTAAAGAATTCCAGAAAATGCGTTAGTCAAAACAGCCATTTACTTCACGCCTAGAGAGTTACCGTTATACAGACTTATTCAGTACATATCAGTAAAAAGCCAACTAACCAGCTATTGACATGTAGCTTCATGGCACAGATAATTATTTGATTAGGAGTTAGGGGAGTCAGGGGATTCTTCACTTTTGAGGAACTAGACGGCTGATGGCGGTCTACAAAAAGTACCGCTCTGAGCAGGCTGAGTTCAGAACTCAGCTAAGATTCAGAATTTTCTTTCATAAACTTGTATCTCTCACACTTAGCTGTTTCTTTGAGGTTTTCTTCCAAAACTGTGAATGAATGTTTTGTTTCCTTTTTGTGCGCTGCATATCCTGATGACTTCACACTTGTCTGTTTAATCGCTCTTGTGATAGTGGTTAAAGCGTACAAATGCTAATCATATGGACGTGGATTTCATGGAACAAATGTTTGAAGACCGAGTTCATACCCCACCGGAAGTAGTCAATCCAGTACAAAAAAAAATCAAGTTAGTTGTACTTATGTTAATACTCGCTCGTTATTTAAGAATTACAATGGATCACACAAATACAGAGTGGCGTTACAACGACCTGTCTTAAAGTTTAAGAAGTTATAGTAAAATTACTAGGTTCTTCAAAGGGTTGAAGCCTCTCATTAGATAATGTAACGTGAAGTTGTAACTGTGTCCAGCACGACGACATAACGACCTATTGAGGTACTGAAATAAAACTCCACCATTTCTTAATCTTGGAACTGGAAAAACATAACTGGTCAACTACAAGATCTGGCCACTTCAGTACCGGGGAAAGAGCCTTTGGAATAATTGTTATGGAAATGTTTACAAACCTGTGTATAAAAGTGAAATTAAGTTTCGAGATTTGAAGTTCCCATAACTGTGTTATAAAAAAAATACAAGTATTCTAAGATGTTACGCCGTTTCGATTGGTAAATGGTCACCAACCTTGTGAAAGAGTGTACTGCCCTTGTCTGAAAGTTTAAAGGATCCAATAAAAGTCATGTTGGACTACATATGAAACACATTTGCGTAACGTTCCAGAAAACTTTGACATTAATTCCATTATGTGCTAAGTTCTAATACGAACAAATATTCAATACACACACTTCCCACATTAGGTTACATTCAATAAGAATGTTTGCTGTTTGTAGGAATTTATCCTTCAATACATACACAAATAGAGGCCCGGGTAGCTCAGTCGGTATAGCGACTAACTACGAGCTGGATGGTCCGGGATCGAATCCCGGTGGGGACGAGATTTTCCGCTCGTCCAGACGGGCCCTGGGGACCACCCAGCCTCCTGTAAAATGGGTACCCGGTCTTTCCCGGGGGTAAAGTGCGGCTGGGGAGTGCTGCTGACCATTCACCCCCTTCTAGTGCCGTGCTCATGGAAGAGTAGAGCTATACCTCTACCCACCCCCTGGGCCACACCGGGTCTGTAACGGGATCACTTTACGTTTTAACTTTTTACATACACAAATAAAACATAATTTACAAAATATTTCTACAAGAGTCAGAGATTGTTTCTCATTGCTTAATTTCTCTATAGTGCAATTTTACATTGTGTTTGTGTTTATTGTCACGGCGAACACAACTTTAGAACAATATACATTAAACTCTAATCTCCTTCATGTTTCGGCCATTGTGTTCGCGCTGAAAATAAATGCAAACATTTATTAGCAAACAACAATATAACGATACCAAAAAATATAAATTATGGCCCTGTGCTCATTTGAAGACATCTCTGGGTTTACGAAGATGTTTCCTTGAACATTTTTCGTTAGGTACAAAATTCGTAAATTGAAGACCCAGTTCCCACTACCTTAAATGTTAAAAATTTTTACTGGTTTCTTAACCCAAATGTCACCAATTTCCCCCCCCCCCTCGCCCCAAATATTATTTGATAAAATATAAAGTAATTACTGAAAAAGAGAAAATCTGACCACAGTATTTTGTGCCGGATGTCATAAACAACAGCGGTTATGTAATTATGGGCCTAAGGTACAGTACGAATACAGGCAGTTTGCTTCCCAAGATATTGCTTACTTACATACACATAGTTGTTTGTGGCAATATTTTTATTCATGGTAGAATGGCAAACAGTAAAAACGGTAATGTAAAAGCGATTATTTAATAAGACATTAAATAAATAATGCAAAATAATAGGCCTACATAAAATGAAATGTGAAAGCTTCTCTGGATATTGCAATACTTTTTTCATCATCATCACCATCATCATCATCATCAACCACAGAGTACTAGTCATCCATGCTTATTCCGCCTTCATGGGTATTGGTCCATTCTTCATTTTTTCGTAAACGCTAAAATTTATCCGTTTTTTGAAAAAAAATACAAATTATTGTTCTTCATAAAATCCAATCTCCGTGAATAAAATGTTTGCATATTGAGCGATGCCTGTATCCAGCCAGTAGAACTGACTGATCAGAAGAGGGTGTAGTGGATGTGACTATACATACTTATTTGTAGAATATTTCAGAGAAAATGTAATGGTTGCCCAGTTACATTCCAGCAGGCACGGTGGGAAGTTATAGAAGGAGAGGAATGGTCAGCGCCACGTCCTGGCCGCTTTGATCCGAGAAAGATACTTGGTGACCACTGTGCGGGACCTGGGTGGGGCTCGGGGCCTGTCTGGATAAGTCCGGAAAATCTCACATCCTCCGGAGTTGGAACTTCGGACCGTCTAACCCCTACAGCGTTGCTATACCCACTACGCTAAACCGGCTTCCACTTTCAGAGTATCGGCTACTTCGTAAGAACGTGACTTTCTCTGTCGCTGTTGCTGGGAAATTAGTTGCTTGGTGTCTCGTTTTAAAGATGTGAGGAAAATAATATTACAAATCTGTTTCATTAAGCCCACATATTGAATATCATATTTTGTGGTAGGTATGAGAAAATTACCTTATTTGTCTTAATTTTGTAGTGAAGTATAGGACGGATTCCGGAGTTGCGTAATTCATTAATTAGCAAATATAACAAAGAATTCTAACTTTAACATATAAAGCATTCATTAAATCAGCACGTCTTAAGGCACTACATATCCTTGTGCACACTTTCCTATGGCATTCGCGTTCTATCCACGTTTTTGTTAAAATGACTGGAGTAAAGTAAAATGCTTCCCTTGCATGCACTGTAAGTTTATGTAACACAATATAGGCTTCATAAAATAAATACTGACTATACCGTTGTCTTTAATAATTGTTGGTAACTGCAGTCTTCGTGACACAATTTCTTTTCTTATATCTTTTTATACATTTTTCATAACTTTTTTTTTGTTTCAGTTTCATACTTCTTCCATACTGCATTCAGTGCATTAGCTGCTACGTCATGTATGCATATTCTCAATTGCACCTTCACAGCAACATTCTTTCGATGAAACAAACTTATCCTTCACTGGTTCGCGCGACTTCCAGGAAAGAGCGTCCAACTGTTTCCGCCTGGAATGTCGACGTCAAAATGAATCACTTTATAATATTTTATTTTACGTGTGTACTTTCTCTGCTTCAAATCTCATTCCTTTTCTATCACCATTTCTAAAGAATTTTAAGGAGCAATATTTCCCTTTTAGTTTTCAAGTATTCTGTTCCAGAACTCTTTAACCTTTAATTCAGTTTCAGTTAAGTTGAACTACAGAACTAATTTAAACTGTCCATAAACCATTTTATGTTTGTATTTTGAAGCTTATGTTTTCAACCTGCAAGAATTTCCGTGTGTAGCTGAAAGCCTAGAACTCCTTCTAAACTAAATATCAGCAAGTTATTGTAGACAGTTTATAAATATTACGTATGAACAGTAATAGTATCTATTCATAACAACATTATTAGCAAAAACATTCAAAGTTGCAATATTTTCTGAAATTATATTATAAACCAATATTCTCAAGAACAGTAGTCTATTTTCCAAAAATAAAACAAACTTGATACATTTCTAAAGAACCCCCACAGTTTAATAATTTAACAACAATAGGTAATGTCTAGCGAAATAGATTATTACTTTCTTTAGATATGTGATGCTTGGTAGTCTGGTGTAAGTAGATGAATACTCTCTTCTGGGTTGTGATGCCTGGTAGCGTGGAGGAAGTAGGGGGTTACTGTCTTCTTGGATATGACGCTTGGTAGAAGTAGGTGCTTAATCTCCTCTGGGATAGAGGGTAGACTGGTAAACTACGCAAGTACTGATAACTAAGGCGTCTCTCACGAGTGATTATAACATTCTCTGGGACTCAACAGGTAATAAGTGGACGCGCAGTAACGACTGACATCATTGCACGTAGAGGTGCGGCAGGACAAGTTTTCCTACGACAGGCACGTCCAATGTCTAGGACAGGGAAACCAAAGTGTTCCACGAGGACGAAGCAACTTCTGGCGTCCTAAAATGTCTTGCGAGTAGAAACAAGCAGCAATTCTGGAAGGATTATTTAGTCTACCGTACGTGCTTCTCCCTCATCTTCGTTAACAGAGCTCAATTTAACGTGTCGCAGATACATTATGCCATTAACTAGTAAGCCTATACTCCCTTCTTAATTTAAATTGTAATTAGAAGATTTCATGTAAATATGGAATCAAGTTTCTGAAAATTGTGAACAATAAATATACGGCGTTTACTTACTGCTGTACAGCGTTATTGCAACTGCAAAAATTATTTTTATGTCTTTTGCACCATGCGTTTTAATATAATTACACAATATAAACCAACGAAATGCACATTTCATATATTAATATTTTAATTTTTTTGATGTCTTCTACATGTTTCGAACCCGAGGGTTCCTCTTCATGAAGACGGTTGTGTATACATTTATGGTATGTTACATTTAACGTTTATCAGTATAAGCAGTCTAGTAAGTAGAAGAGTGTTTATCGAACATACTCTGCAAGTACTGTTTGTACTGTTGCGGAATTCGCTTGGCCAGACGGAGTACTTCGACGTCAGGAAATGTCGAAAACATGTCACTTTGCGAATAAAATTCTAGAGCTTTAACGCGATAACAGCTTACCATTGAAGGACTAAGAAGAAAATGTTTGTGTCAACCACTTTCTTTTCGTCAGCATTCAATCAAATTTGCTCTCTTGAAGCATTATTTGAATGATCCAAGTACTCAAAGTTAAAAGTAGCGAGAAGAATAAGCAGCTTTGTGTCTCAAACCTAAACTGAAAATGGTTGAACTAGTTACAAGGTGAAATTATTGTGCCAGCAAACTACAACTGACTGAACAGGCGGTGTTCTGGGTCACTTTCAGCGTTCCAGTGGCCTTGGCATTGAGACGGGTCACCAGATTTGCCATTAATGAGGACGTCAGAAATCCAATGCAATCCTAAGCTGTTGATTTAATTAGTACAGTGGGCTTCACTTTAAGGCAGTCAGTCTTCTGCTGTTTGTTACAATTTATATTAATGATTTAGGACAGGGCTGACGAAACTTTATGAGGGCGAGTGCACAGACGGACTATGAATTTCGAAGAAATTTTTCCGCGTGCCCATGGGAATATTGAAGAGCAAAATAAGGTCATGGAGTCTTCCATAATTATTATTAATTACTTCATTATTATCAATACATATTGTGAATATATAATCATGCACAGTATAATTATTATATTTCTAATAAATGCCTACTTGAGGAATGCAATAAAGAAGAAAATGCGGAAGTGACTGGGCCTGCTACTACTGACTGTTTGAAAAAAGATTGTAAAACATTTTGTCCAATGTCATGTATTCGCCCAGTCACCGCCAGGCCAGCACCCCTATGAAAAATATCCAGTCAACACTTCTCACCGCACCCGATTTGTGTAAAAATGTTTCACTCGGAGTGTCATTTGGTTCAAGGGTAATTCATATACAGCATCTACGCAGTCGCATGTATATATATATATATATATATATACACACACACACACACACACATATTCTTCACAGTATGGGACAACAGTGAATGCTGCATGCCAAGGAAATCTTTCAGCGTGCCATTTTGGGCATGCGTGCCATAGGTTCGTCAGCCCTGATCAAGAAGAACTCACATCTACTTGAACAGTATCCTTATTATGATAGAAGCAAGTAATAAATGACGACTAAAGTAACTTACAGATAATCTAATGACGAAAATATATTTTTATTGACCGAGAAGTGTTTTTATATGTTTAACGAGATTCTCACATACATACGTGGTATGTAGAACTGTTTTAATACTGAAAAGGTTCCGAGTATACACAAATAAAATTTCCATGTCAGCCACAAACTTCAAAAGTTGTAGGAGTGGGACTGATAATACAACCGCTTTGGGAAAAAGGCCATTCCAGTAGTCTGTTACTTAAAAACACGGTGGCGTTAGGAATTGATACACTTCTTACTGTTATTATTGTTATTATGTGTTGCTACTACCGCCATAAAATGCGGAGGTTTAAAATATGTGACCCACATTCTTGTCTTGTACATGAATTTACTTACGAAATATATAGTCGTAAGTGTCCAAAGCCATGAAGCCATGAAGAACGAGTAGAGATAAATCTCTACTCGTTCTTAACTTCGGCGGTAGTTGGAGGTGGCCACTTTACCTCTGGGAAAGAATCCGCTGTCCATTTAATGGGAGGGGGTGGGGTGGGGGTGGGGGCCCCAGTGCTGGTCTGGACGATTTCAAGAAGAGAAAAAAACTCTTGCGCCTGCCTGGATTCAATCTCCGGATCGTCCAGCCCGTAGCCTAGTGACTTCTTCACTATTGCATTATCATAATTATTGCTTCATTTTATTGTTTTATTGTGTTCTGTTATTTTATTTTTGTGTATGTACGCGTGCTACTGTGTATTAGGTTTGATTTTGTAATCGGCCATTAAGTTAATGCAGCAGCATATAAATCAAGAATTATATTTATTTATTTATTTAATATTAATTAATTTATTTATTTATCGTAACAACAGACAGGCTCATCAGGATTCAAATGGTAAGTCAGTTACTCGTTGACCACCTCTGTTCAGCAGAATATTATTGGCTTCAGTTTTGCGAGTTTCAGTGCAGAGAATGTCTTATAACTAGAAAAATAAGCATACTCACGTCACCACAAGTAATTTTTCGTTCCAAACGTTGTGCACAGAAAAAAATGGTAGACTCTATAAGATGCCGTTTCAAAATGCCGCAAATCATGCAGTGCGATCTTGTAGTATTCTATAGTGTTTTATCGTCTTGTTTAGGTCATAGAAAGCTCTGACACGTGCACAAAAGAGCTATTGCACCTGTCCTTACAATGTGCAATATACTACTTCACACAAAGTACGCGTTAATTTCTAGGACATCTACGAACAGTACGAATCAAACATGCAGGAAACATTCAAAAGAGATACACATAGAATACCAAATGTGAAGTGCATTATACTGAGAACATTAGAAATCAGTAGGCCCTACTTACTATGCAGAATCTTATATTATGCTCTATGTTTTTAAAGCGCCTAAGAATGGATGGTTTTTCATTTGTTTAATGACGTCTCTTCGTCTGCATTAGGTTATACAACGTCGAATATTCTGGTGGTTGCAAATGATTAATGAGGAATCGGTCAGAGGCTCTTTTCGGACATTGCCGTAAAATTTACTTGCAGAATATATCACAGTGCACCTCTAAGCCAAAAATCGAAACCATAACTTCCGTGTCGCGTACGCAGCGCAAAGCGTTAATAATGTTTTGCCATGGGGTGAGGAGAATGATGGTAGTAGATACCTAGAAAAATTGGGGGTTCCTATTTTGTGGGATTTGTGTTCGCGTCTGCAAGTAATCAGTTATCGGGTGACACGACTTGATATCGCACAAACACAGAAATCTCAGCTGCGCCGTTGCAAAAACCCGAACACTCGCTTTGAGAGCTTGTTTTACAGGTTTGAAAAAAATTTGGTGTGTTGATTTGAAGTGACAGGAGTAAATAAAATTACAAGCTTTTCCTGCCTCTGATTCCAAATTCAACGTGTCTCACAAACAAGGCCAGAAGAGACAGTCACGACAGTATAACATTTCATATGCAGTGTAATGAACTCCAGTACCTGTCTCACACAGACAAATTCATAGCGGTAAAACCCATTATATCTGGTACGGAGAAAAGAACGCCGCAAAAACTGAGGTTGAATTGCCTTTAAGTTGTGTGTTGATTGGAATAATGTGTTGACATTTGGCGAATAACAAGAGTAGGTATGTAGATGAGGGTCTTAGCCACAGTGCATAACAGGGCTTTCTGTGTAGATTCATAATTCTGAACGCTTCGTTACAGTGGTCATCCCTGAAGAGTTGTGTCTTGCTGTCGCACCTTGTGACCTCCTTAACCCACCTCTTTTTTCAGGTCAGTAGAACTGACAAACTCTGTAGATGCGTCAACACTAGGCGGAAAGTTACGACGCACAGCGCTTTGGCTGTCAGAAAACGCAATACATTTTACTGTAATATCCACTACAGCCTGCTCAGAGATTAGGAGATATTACCAGTGCTTTCAGTTCATCAATGGCGTCTGCAGAAGCATGCGAATTCTGAACGTTATGTGCCCGTATTACTCACGGCATACACATGAAGCCTAGAATGGCAACTACAGAAAATCCCACAATGATTTTTTATGTATGATTTGAATGTTAAGTAAAGTTGAGCATTACTGTTATATACTAGTGGAGTATGACGTAATGTTGTTAAGTACACATTTAGGTGTGCAAAAGTTTCATCAATTCCCCTTTAAATTTCGAGACAGCCGGTCCTCCAAAACCTTGGTACCTGTCCGACAAATTACACGGCGTCATACAACATTAAATCATAATCCTCACAGTAATATTCCAGTTAACCCATGCCAGGAATTCTAAAGAGTTTATTCAGGCAGGGTTACTTCTTAAAAAAAAAGTTCTTTTCCGCGAGATCAGCAACGCCAAGCGACAGCTGCATGTGACGATTGTACGAGTATTCGGAACGCAATCGCCGAGGCAATTCCACTGCCACTACTGCAAAATATAAGCTCTCATTTACATATCACATACATTATGAACACGGATATCATGAATGTTTTAATTCCTGTTCCTACAGAACTATTGCTATTACTGCTGTTATTTTACGTACTTAAGAACGAACAGATTCTAAGTTAAATTTGTCGGAATAGCTCAAAGTTTGGCGTTATGAGTATCGGCAAATATACAGACTTTCCACCCAACATAAATATTCGTTTACTGTAACACAGCTACAAGTTTCGGTCCCTTTATAGGACCATCTTCAGACTGTCACATAAATCCGTTTAAAAAAGCAAATGCGCATACAAGGCATACACTTCTTTCTTCGTGAGATCTGATATATTACAAAAATTTAGTTTTTATTTTGTCGTGTCATCAAATAGCCGGTGTTTACAAATAATGCTACGTATGTGTAAGACAGACGATTATTTTAAAACATTTATTTTTGACAGTCTGTACAGGTTTTACAGTTAGTATTTTGACATTTTTGTATTCAAAACTATATTAAAGATTTTCCTTTCTTTGAGGTTTGTTTTATTTTCTCTTTTCTTCTGTCTTTTTTAATGTCGTGTGGTGAAGGTTCAGTTAGCAAAGAGTATATAATTGCTTGTTGTTGATTATTCATGTGCAGTGCCAACGTCTTCTATCTTTACTTGGAATGTTTTCTTCTCCAGTTTGTTTTCTCTGGTGTCACATACATTAAAATGATGCGACCTCTCTGTATCCTATACTTCATGTTATCACCACACCGGATAACGTCACTGTGTTTTCGTAAGTGATGCAGTCAAACATTTTACGAGATCGGACAGAATTAATGAATTATGAAGCAATAAGTATTACAAATTACGAGGGTGTGTCTGTATTCTTGCCTTAGTTAACCGGCATGCAAATTGCATCTTTTCTGCGCTGCATTATATTGTCACCTGTGGCCTGTATGGTGCCACCATATTTTTTTCACATTATCTCATAAAAAGCACAATTTTCCGAGAGAAGTTACTGAATATGAAACGTTTCTCATTCTAAGCAGAATCCAGCGAGATATTATCATAAATGTACACAGGTCATTATGTACAGTGCCCGTTATTCTTGCCAAATTTTAATGGCAATTTTCTCGACAGATTTTCGGAAACTACTCGAATATCAAATTTCATGAAAATTCGTTCAGCGGGAGCTGAGTTGTTTTAATCGGACGGACAGACAGACATGACGAAGCTAACAGTCACTTTTCGCGATTTTACAGAAACATTAAAAATGTGTCTTGTTTTCATACTAGAAATTAAAAAAATGTATATTTATTTAATTGTTTTATATTGTCATAATATTGTAGTAAAAACAAAGACAAAGATCCATTTTTTCCCGAGTTCTGAATTTAGAATATTTATTTAATATGTCATCAATGGGTGCCAGCACTGTATATTTTTTTAATGTACTTTGTTGTAAATACCAAAAAACATTTTAAAATTCAGTTGTTTACAGTGTGAATGCTAGGAATACATATCAATGTATACACTTGTTGCCTTGTGTGTTAACAGAAACATGCATACCAAGCTGGCAAAAAAATCTTGAATAAGCTGCCTCTAGTGTTATGAATACTAATAATCTTTAGTTACTGCAAATTCAGAATTATGATCTGTTCTGGGTATTTGTATGTTTGGAGTGATAATGATTATCTCTGCATTGCCTGCCATGCTGTGTATCTTAAAACTATGATCATATTGACCAACTTTTGAGTCCAGAATATGTCTGAATATGCTTGTGCACATATGTGTGGGTATGTGTGTGTGTGTGTGTGTGTGTGTGCGTGCGTGTGTGTGTTTAAGTTACAAATTTGGATTCAACTGTCTGTGTATATGTAATATATGTAATCCCAATCTCAGCTGTACTTAAATCATTATAAATATGAAATGTCATGCAGTTCACATAGTCCAGTACACGTTAGTAAGGGGAGTCTGGATTGTCGTAAATGAAAACTGTACTTATTTCTGTCTTGCAGGACGTCTGATGTAAGAATTTTCTTCTGTTGAATGGATAAAAGTAAAATGGAACTGGTGAATCACCTCATATGCACAGACTTTTACCCAAGAGACAGAGAAGCTTCTAAGCTATATCAGAATTTCATATCTATTCATTAGTTTGGTATTACTAAATTAAAATGTGGGGACGTCGAAATACTACAGGGTTAATAGTAGTACGTTTCCTTACCGGCTGACGTACCGTCGCGATGGTCATGTTCTGTTAGTACCCATGGATCGCTGTTGACTTGGGTTATAAACTGTGGTTAGGGAACTGATATGTCTTACTCTGCAGATAGGACGACTATGTTCTGCAGTAACATGTGACAACTGTGTTGTCCTACCCAAACGTTGATTCCTTATCCGCGATCTCTTTGCACTGTGCTCTTAACCCACACATTGCGATGTTCAGAGCGAGTGGTTACAAACATACGCTGCGCAACATTATAATCTGTGGCAGCAACGTAGCAGAACGATCTCCGACCGATATCTCGCAATGTTGACTACCCTGAGGTCGCCACTTCATGAGAGCTCGATTCGCTGGACACGGTGTATTCGGTGGACTGAGTCGAGGTAATAATCTGTGGACTGAACGGTGTGAACAGTTGTGATGAAAGTTAGTGTTGCGTATCGAGTGTTGAAGAAAGCAGTATTTTTAAAACATCTTCGAACTAAAAAAAATGACATACAAGATAGAACTGGATTCTGACTGTCACAAGAGTCTCTCTCTCTTTTTGCTTAAAGATGTGCAGAATGCCGCTGAAATTAAAGAAATGGTGGTGAAGGGTAAATTAGAGTGTTGTGTTGTTAAGCCGTGTTTGATATCTCATCCGTTTCAAATTGTTGTAGCTGCAAACAAAGCTGTGGTTAGCAAAATGCAGGGCAAGATGACTACAAGAACACTTTCTGCAGAGATACTTTATAACTTATCGCTGTCGAGAAACATAACCCAATCTCTGATCAAATTTGGAGTTGGAGAATCGGATAAGAACATGTTGGTAGTCATAATCGAAGAAAGTGGCGAGAATGGTACTGATAGAACACTTTCACACTTTAAGGGAGTTGTTTGTCCAATCGAAGAGTTGCCAAAGTTTTCTGATGGAGTGTTGATCAAAAAGACATACAAAATTGAAGATTCTGAATTGGCAGTGTCATCACTTACGGACTCCATTGTGACAAGAATTGTTACAAGGGACTTTACTTCAGTATAAAACGTCTTATAGCGACCAGCCTTCACAATACCATGCACTACGTACTAAGGAGGTTACCGTGGGAATATGGTTTGTTACTTTTTCAGTAAAAATCTCTGTCGGCTGGAGGTATGCATAGAAGGCTAAATATGTGAATGGATCAGACGTGTGGGATACTATTATGTGTCCCATAATTTTAACACATGGTTTGGGTGGAAGTTGTGTAGAATTATCATTATGTTACCTAGTTTCAGTATGGTACAAGGTTATAATTACATACTGCAGGTTAATATGAAAAATTTAACCATATTCGTTTTGCTGTTGTAGCTCCAGAAAGAGATAAAAAGGTATTCTTTGGAACGAAGGGACCCACCATTATGTTCATATTCCACGCATGCTCTGTGTGAGAGCAGTATCGTCTCTTGTGTTTGATCTTATTCTGAAGGCATTCTATCTAATGTCAATGGAATGCCACGATCATTAAATACTGTCATGTAGAACTGATATGTAGGATTACATTTGCATTTTACTGAAAGGCTGTATGTTAGCACTATGTGTATACAAGGTCTGTAATATAATTTCAAACATTGAACTTCTGTCACTAATATGAAAACTGAAAACCTAAACCTTGATAGATCATGGCAGCTGTGACTTAAGTTTGTCATAAAAATAAAACTTTGAGTATAATCTTTATGCTTCATTGACATACATCACCAGAGTATGTGGAACTGAAATGAAATGTTCACGTTAGTGTGTTATTGTGTCATCATTGATCATAGTCATTGGTGGCATATGTAGGCTTCCTCACCTTCAAGTTCACATTTTCCTCATGTTGTCTCTGATTGACTATGGTTATTAGGTTAGGTTATATAAGGCAAGGATAGTTTGTTGTGGTAAATTATGTTATGTTGAAGGCATTATTCCTCCCTGGTGGATGACACTTTGTAAGTTTTTTTGTATGTTGATAATGTCCTTGAGTTTATGAGATTGTCTTATCACCCATCAAGAAGTGTGATCTGAATTGTATGAGACAGGAGAGGAAAGGAAAGCATAAAGGTGAATTTATTGTGATTGCATTACCATGTTTTGTCATCAGCATTAATTTTGTCAACAAAATAGTAGAATATTTGTATGTTAGTGAATGAGGAATCATACACAGTCTTACATGGAAAGTATGTGTGTCCGCTATTCTGCGTTGGTGCAGAAGGTTTAATACAGATGCATTATTTGCTTTGGATACCTCAGGCACAAGTGACACATACAAGAGTAAGAAATTAATTTTATTTGTATTTAAATATTCACCCTATGAAAGAATATTTTTAATGAAAGTTGCAGTTTTTAATAAATTTAGTTTTATAGTCATGTACTGATTTTATTTATGACAGGATGCTATCAGAAGTTTGTTATGTTTCAGTTTGGGGTTCATGCAAAGGAAGTGCTACCACTGAGCAAATATACGAAGATTGGGCTGTACTGTAGTATAGGCCAACCACTGCAGGAAAATTTTCAATAGATCTGAGGCAGGGAAGTTTCAATGTGGCAGTGGTGGGTGGTGCTAGCATAGGTAGGAAGTGGCTACACTGGCCTGAGAGGTGTAGGAGTGGCAGAATTACAGTGCACAGGGCATCCAGACCACTTCTGACAGTGTGAATGAACATGGTAAAGGGCTGGTACAGCAGAAACTAACAAATGCACAGATTCTTTTAGAATTACAATAATGTTTAAATACATCAGCTCCTATATTGGGCCTCAGTGGCCCATCACGAGGGACTGCACGATTGCATGAAATGAGCGTTTAACTTTTTTATCATCTCCAGTATGTAGTAGAAATGTCAACGAACTTTCAACAGTTCTACTACATACTGGTGATTATAGAAAGGTTGAAGGATTGTTTTATTCAACTGTGCACCCCCCATGATGATGGGCCATTGAGGCCCGAAATATGTAGGAGTTGACATAGTGAAACATTATTGTAATTGTGACGAATTGTGTGCATTTGTTGGTTTGTGTTGTATCAATTGAATCGTAATGGAAAAGGTCAGGAAAATGGTGAAGGGGTGGACTTAGCGCGGGTAGCACATAGCCCCAAACACACACTCTGCCCAGTGTAATATGTGATGCGCCTTTTGCTTGTAAGCACTGAAGTGAACCGTGACATCCTTCCACTTTGAAGGAGAGCACCGACAATAACAGAGAGCTAGTCTAAATTATAATTGATGTCCTCCATTAGTTGGTTCCTTTGGGAAGGGGAACACCTTTTGCAACAGAGGGATAGCCTACATGGTAACCAAAGTCTGTCTTGATAGGCTGGTTCACTTTAATGGTGGGTTGGTCAGTGCAGGCACACCGAGCGATGTCCTACAGCTGTCATCTGCTCTGTCATGGCACACCAGATTCTGTGTGGTCAGCCTATACTACAGTAGTGCCCCAAGACTGAATTATCATCTGACAAGTTTTGGATTGAAACCCCAGTACCAGATGACATCAGAGCCTCTCAGTTAGTTTCAGAGATGAAGCATGAGGTCAGATGGATATGCATGTCCTTATTTGTATATTTTATGTACAGTGTGCAAAAAGTAAACAGAAGTGAATAACAATGTTATGAAGACTAAAACTACTAGTTACTTTATTTTCTGGCCCTAAACATTGCAGTGCATCTTATTTTAGAAACAGTCTGAACCTTTCCTTACAAAACAGCACAAGTTGTTTGCACAGGAGTATTTTTTTTTGTCAGGGAATGTAATAATTTAGAATAATAAACACTACACACTAAATTATTTACCTGGTATTTCATCTAGTTTGTTCATTGTGTACAAAATGAAAATGCAATCAAACTCTGTTATAATGTCATCAAAAGGACCATATAAATTGTGTTGTTATAAAAGAGTGTCACTGTAAGTGAGGTGTGTGATAAGAGTGAAGGAAAATTATTTAAAGACAAAATGCAGGCCTGCAGGCATATTAGTTGATGTTAATGCTGTGATCTGTTTCAGATTTAAATTGCAATTACAATTTAAACGTAATACAAATTACTCTTCTGTAATTGTAAATTTCCATACAGGTTTATGCTAAAAAAAATACATTAATTTAAAATTAAAATTTCGGTAAATCAAAAGTTATCATGAGAAGAGGAGCTCTCATTGATACATTGTCTCTCTCTGTTGTTTAAACCATTTAAGCAGCACCTCATCGACATTACTTCATTCAGGCTTTCAAATTGCTTTCTTTATTCGTTTTGGTCAAATGCACTAATAATTTTGGTCCTGTTTTTACAATTGTTTGGATTGTAGAATTTGAGACCAAATATTCACCGCACCCCACCCTTCTTTTTTCCATTTTCTATTTGTTGTATCACTTTCAACTTTTCCTTAAATGCTCAAAACCTTCCTCTTTTTGTGACTGCAGCCATGTTATCATATTACCAGTCTCCTGTTAACTGAAGGAGTTGAAAAATACAGGGCAACTTTATGCTGAAACTGAATTATCAATACAGTTGTCATTTTCCAGGCCTCAAATTTATGTAGCTACCTGAAAGCGTAGAGGTCTTCCCTCTTAAGGATGAGGAAAGAATAGAATTCTCAAAAATAGTCTACTTCATGGAAAATTATATTGGAAACAATGACTGGCAATGTCATTATATCTGAGGTAGATGCTCAAAGTATGTCGTACTAAGCGAGGCAGAAAAACACATGCCTTATGGAAAATTAGTTTGTACCAAAGAACGTATAATGTTATAGCCGAGGTGTCGCACAAACTGAGGTCATTATAACTGAGTTTAACTGTATGTAAACACTCACATGTAAGCTATTTTTTAAGAAAGAGTTATGACAAATACCATATCAATTCTTGTATGTTTGTACTTTACATTATTCATTCCATGATCACAGTGAGCAATGCTAAGGGCCTGTCACATTCTTTGTACAGTAATTACAAACCTTCAGATTTATTTTATGATGTAGTTACGTGATTCACAAAGTAACACCTTGTACGAGTATGTAAAACTAACTTTTTACTTAATAAATCCTTTACCACGGGAATAATGCAAGATTCTTTGCATTGACAGATGCACACACTGGTTGTTTCATGTTATCCTTTTACAAGTAAATCTGCAAAATAAATACACTACCTCATGGGCTTGTTCAGTGGCAAGAAAAAACAGATTCATACAGGGTACAGAAGGACAGTGCTACATAACTAACCTCTAATAATACGTGCAAATGTTCAACACCACTAATACCAAACCATACCACTGAACATCAGGGATCAAAGGCTGGTACTGGCCCCAAGGGTTATTATCGATGCCATAAGATAATAGCCACAAATCTTGGGAAACGCATTCTGACAAGATATCAGTCAGCTCTGCCAGCAAATCCGACTTCCTCACATCCTCGATCGTGATCCCTGGGCAATGCATCTTTAGTTGTAGCAGAGAGGAGCAGATGAAGGTGAGCCCTCAGTGCCTCAAAACCGAGACCTTCAGCTAAGGGAGCATACCCCTACAGAAAACGGGCATGTTTGGAGGCCCTGAGGTTAGCTACCACCAAACTTACTCAGCGAGGGACTGGTTATCCATCGTGAGGACACCCTACCCAACTCAGAATCTCCAGAGGAAGCACAGGACTGATTCACAAATGACAGCTAAGGCGAGAAAGAGGACAATGAATCCAGGTTTAATGAAAATAGGCGTTTGGAATGTCAGAGGTTTAAATGGCAAAGAAAAACTGCTGCAGGAAGAATTAAAAAAAGCAAATGTAGATATAGCAGTGATACCAGAAACAAAAAAAGAAATTAAAGGGTTCGCAAGAGTTGGACAACTATATTTTATTGTACAGTGGTGTCCCAACGAATAAAAGAGCAGCCGCAGGTATAGCAGTAATGATTAAAGCCAAATTTAAAAAGAGAATACATAGTTATGTGTTTGTAAATGAAAGAATTCTTCAATTAAGATACAAATTGCAAAGAGGATATTTAACATTACTAGCTGTCTACACTCCGAAGAAGGGAAAACAGAACAGAAGAATTCTATGAAACCATCCAAGATCAGATAGACAAAATAAGTAAAAACAATTACATTGTCATTGCCGGAGATTATAATGCAAGAGTTGGAAATATTCCTATTGACAGAATTTTGGGTACGAATGGTGAAATTACTACTAACAATAATGGACACAAACTAAAAGAATTTGCATCAGTAAATGAATTAAAAATAATGAACACATTTTTTAGACATAAAGAGATTCATAAAATGATGTGGAGTGTCCAAGGTTACAGATCCATTATAGATTACATTCTAACAAAGAAGAAACTATCACCTTTAGTAAATGACACTTAAGTTTTTAGGGGATATCATGTCACTACAGACCATTACTTATTAATTTCCAAAATTCGTTTACCTCATAAATGGTATACATTTTCTAAAAGATCTCTATGGCAAGAAGAAATTTTTAAGGTACATTTGTTAGAGGAACCAAGTATAAAATTACTTTATCAGAGGAGATTAGAGCAAAATCTGATGCACTCACCATGTAGCCTTAATATTGATGTAGAATGGCAAACTTTAAAGAACACACTACAACAAGCAGCGAATGAAGCTCTAGGCAAAACAAAAAATAGAAGACACAAAAGGCATTTAATTTTATGGAATGAGGATATTAAAAACTTGATTGAAAACAAGAAGAAGGCTTAATTACGGTATCTAACAACACGTTCTGAAACTGACAAACTAGAATACAAAAGGTTAGTGGCAATTGTGAAAAGAGAGACAAGAAAAATTAAAAGGCAATGTTGGGAAACATTTGTATCGAGAATTGAACATTATTTACATGGACGCCAGATAAATGCATATAAAATTATTAGAAATTTAAACGGAACTGAAAAAGATAATTTGCGACTTAACCCAACAGTTGAACACACATGGCTAGATCACTGTCAAAAACTTTGGACTAAACAATTTAATGATAACACCACAGAAGGGAAACGTGCAAAATTAACAGAAAATTGTGTTGACTTAATTACAATGGAAGAATTGGAAACAACTATAA